>ERZ773083.393-NODE-393-length-36839-cov-3.857221_pt1 | contig 36839 bp, 30 predicted proteins | sample MGYA00511465_ERZ773083 | MGnify/ENA primary metagenome ERZ773083 (study PRJEB29015, sample SAMEA2738001) | human oral metagenome | biome: human oral; feature: human-associated habitat; material: dental | place: China | collected 2060 ... | reverse complement strand
ACGCAGAGGTCTGCAAAACCTTTTAGACGAGTTCGACTCTCGTACGTGCCTCCACGAAATCATAAGCGCGAGTGGCGGAATAGGTAGACGCGAGGGACTTAAAATCCCTTGGCCAAAAGCCGTGCGGGTTCGATTCCCGCCTTGCGCACCACCACTGCTGAAATAGCAAAGTGGAGGGGCGAGATCGACAGATTACGCCTAGTTGTGCTATACTAAGGTTGTTATTAACAAAAGGAGATTCTTACACAATGGACCCATCAAAAATCATATTGATTACCGTTGTCGCTGTCGTTGTTTTGGTTATTTTGCTGTTGATCGGCATATACAATGGCTTGGTGAAACTGCGCAACCGTGTCGATGAAGCATGGAGCGATATTACTGTGCAGCTCAAGCGCCGGACTGATTTGATTCCAAACTTGGTCAACTCAGTGAAGGGCTATGCGACTCACGAAAAAGAAGTGTTCGAGAAGGTCACCCAGGCTCGCTCGGCAATCATGGGCGCACAGAATGTTGCCGATACTGCAAAGGCTGAGAATATGATGGCAGGTGCGCTGAAGAGTCTGTTTGCGGTCGCTGAGTCATATCCAGATTTGCAGGCAAACCAGAACTTCTTGCACTTGCAGGAAGAATTGGTCGACACCGAGGATCGAATTCAGGCAGCTCGCCGTTTCTACAATGGCGGTGTCCGCGATCTTAACACAAAGATTCAGACGTTCCCATCGAATATGATCGCTGGTATGTTTGGCTTCAAGAGTCGCGAGTTCTTTGAAGTTGAGGACCGCGCTAGTGTCGACAACCCAGTAGAGGTGAAGTTCTAGAAGAATTTTCCCCACCAAGGAGCCGCCTGTAACCAAGACAGGCGGTTTTTATTTGGTACGCTTGCGACTGACGCGGGAGTGAGGGCCAGCTTCTCGAGCAAGAGCGGTCGTCCGTGATATAATGAATACATGTATAGTGCAGTCTCTCACAATAAGCGAAACACCCTGCTGATTATGACCGTTTTTGTCATTATTATTGGTCTGATTGGTTTGTTTATTAGTATGTATATGGGTAATTACTCAATCGCCGCAATCATGTGTGGTTGTGCGCTGATTTATGCGGTAGTGCAATATTTTATTGCCAGTAAATTAGCCATGGCGATGGTTGGTGCGCAGCAGATTGAGAAGCGTGATATTCCGGAGCTGTGGCGTGTGGTAGAGAATCTCGCAATTGCCTCGGGTATGCCGATGCCAAAGGTGTATATTATCGATGATCCGGCGCCAAATGCTTTTGCGACTGGCCGAGACCCAGACCATGCGATTGTTGGGGTGACGACTGGTCTACTCGATATCATGACGAAGCGAGAACTCGAGGCGGTGATGGCGCACGAGATGAGCCATGTCCGTAATTATGACATACGAGTGAGTATGATCGCCTTTGGCTTGGTCAGTGCTATTGGTGTGCTAGCGGATATCGCTCTACGAATCATGTGGTACGGTGGGGATCGCGACAGAGAAGATAATAACCCGCTCATCTACCTTTTTGGCATAGTTATTGTTATTTTTACACCTATTTTAGCAACGATGACTCAGCTGGCAGTTAGCCGTCAGCGAGAGTATTTGGCCGATGCTTCAGGTGCATTGCTGACTCGTGACTCTGAAGGCTTGGCAATGGCGCTAGAGAAGCTCAAGCAATATGGCCGGCCAATGCAGCGGCAAAGTACTTCTACGACTAATCTGTTCATCAACGACCCGCTGAAGCCTGGTTTTTTGGCACGGCTGTTTAGCACCCACCCACCGCTTGAAGATCGCATCGTTCGGTTGCGAGCAAATGCACAAAAAATGTAAGGAACTAATCAACAAGGATGAAACGGAAAACCACTACCCAACATACGCGCTCTACCAAATCGTCCCCGCAGGTAGCGCGTAATGAATCTCGCCAGACAACCAACAAGCCAGCAAAGAAGCCGACTCTTAGCCAGCGCCGCCGAGCCTTTTTGGCGCGCCGTCCGCACCGTAGTTTCCGCGTAACACGCCGCCGAGATTATCAGCGGTCGCTCCAGTTGCCGGGGTATTGGGCATTGACTGTGCAGGTAGTGAAGTTATTATGGCGGCACAAGTGGACATTTATATGTTTGGCTCTGATCTACGCAGTACTGATGGTGGTCGTCTCTGGTTTGATATCACCGGATGTCTATCAGCAGCTTCGCGATCAGATCACTCAACACCAGGGTGATGTACCGAATGCGGCTGTCGCGACGATCGCCACCTTCATCGGCGTGGTGATCGGTCAGTTGACTGGGTCGGCGACCGATAATCTTAATCAGCAAGCGGTCGGTGGCTTGATCGGCCTGTTTGTCTGGTTGAGTACGATTTGGTTGGTGCGAGTCATCTTAGGTGGGAAAACACCGCGGATGCGTGATGGGGTGTATAATTCTGGTGGCCCGGTGTTGGCGCTGGCTGTTTTGGTGGTTGTGCTAATCCTCCAGCTCTTGCCAGCAGCGATTGCGATCATTTTGTACGATGCGGCAAGTTCGTCTGGCGTATTAACGCATACAGTGGTGCTCATGCTTGCCGGTGGCGCGACAGCATTGGTGGGTGTTTTGTCGCTTTATTGGGCAACGTCGACAGTTTTTGCCATGATTATTGTCACGCTGCCAGGTACATATCCTTTAGAGGCGCTCCGGCTGGCGGGCGATCTGGTGATTGGGCGGCGTATGCGGATTTTGCTTCGCTTCACCTGGCTCGCTTTTGTCATATTGTTGATGTGGGTTGTCATACTGGTACCGGTGATTATTATTGATGATGTTGTGAAAAAAGCAATCCCTATCGTCTCGCAGCTACAATTGGTCCCAATTACCGCACTGCTACTCGCTGCTGCCTCAGTGGTGGTGGGAGCGGCTTATACTATGCTGTTTTATCGGAAAGTAGTTGATGACGATGCCGCCCCAGCCTGAGAAAGCGGAGCGGCCCTCACCGGCTCAAAGAGTGGCCGAACTGCGCCAGTTGCTGAATCACTACAGCTATCAATACCATGTGCTTGACGCGCCGACTGTCAGCGATGCTGTTTATGATAGCTTGTTTGGCGAATTGAAACAGCTTGAGGCGGCACATCCGGCTCTTGTGACGATTGACTCACCTACGCAACGAGTTGGTAATGTGCTCAAGGGTGGCTTTGCAAAAGTTCGCCACCGCTGGCGCATGGTTAGCTTGAATGATGTGTTTGATAAAGACGAGGTCGAGGCATGGGTGCAGCGGACTGATAAGTTATTGCCACATCAGCAGCATGAATTTTTTGCTGATATCAAAATGGATGGGCTCGCCTGTGCGTTGATTTATCACGATGGGGTCTTGAGCCAGGCGGTCACTCGGGGTGATAGCTTCGTCGGTGAGGACGTGACCCACAATGTACGGACAATTCGTAATGTGCCGTTGCGGCTTCATCAGGCGCCAGGGTTTGCGCAGTTTCTACAGGGGCGTACAGAAATCCGTGGCGAGATTGTGATGCTCAAGGCTGATTTTGCGGCACTGAATGAACGGCAAAGAGCCAGTGGCCAACCTGAGTTTGCTAACCCGCGTAATTTGGCAGCTGGCACAATTCGTCAGCTTGACCCCGCCTTGGTCGCTGAGCGGCCGCTCCATTTTCGAGGCTACGATATCCTACGGGATGACCCGAGTGAGGTGCCGACCAACGGTTTTGCCTATCAGGCGTTGACAGCGCTTGGGATTCGGTGCAATACCCAAGCCCGGGTGTTTACGACATTGACTGAGGTGATGAGCTTTGTGTATGAGTGGGACGACAAACGCCATGAGCTACCTTTTTATACTGATGGCTTGGTGATCAAAATTAACGATCGTGCACTGTATGCGGCACTCGGCCTCGTCGGCAAAAATCCGCGAGGTGCCGTGGCCTATAAGTATGCGGCTGAGCAGGCGACGACTATTCTCCGTGATATCGTCATCTCAATCGGTCGGACTGGTGCAGCCACACCAGTGGCAGTGCTCGACCCAGTGACAGTGGCGGGGGCCACGGTACAGCATGCAAGTTTGCATAATGCTGATGAGATTGCACGGCTTGATGTGCGTCGGGGCGACACTGTCGTGGTGAGCAAGGCCGGCGATATCATCCCGCAGGTCCAGCGTGTCCTGACCGAGCTACGCCAGCCCGGTACGGCGCCGATTGATTATCCCGCAGAGCTTGCGCGCCAATACCCAGAACTGCATTTTGAGCGGCCAGACGGCGAAGCAGTTTACCGAGTGAAGGGGGTGAGTGGGCCGCTGCTCCTCAAGCGGGCGTTGCAACATTTTGCCTCCAAGGCAGCACTTGATATTGAGACGCTAGGCGAGAAAAACGTCGAGGCGCTTGTCGATGCGGGCTTAGTGAAGGACCTGGCGGACATATATATGCTGACCAAGGAGGATCTGCTTCAGCTCGGGCGCTTTGCTGATATCTCAGCGCAGAAGCTAATTGATGCGATCGCTGCCGCTACCAAACCCTCCTTGGAGCGATTTCTATACGGGCTTGGTATTCGTCATGTTGGCATGCAGACGGCGATTGATTTGGTGGATCACTTCAAGAGTCTCGAGCGTATTGCCACTGCGACAGTGGATGAACTTTCTCTGGTCGATGGGATTGGCGTCGTGGTGGCTGAGTCGATCGTTGCCTGGTTCGCCGATACAGACAATGCTAATTTATTGCAGAAATTTGCCGCACTGGGCGTCGCGCCACATGTGGCCACCAAAGCTGACACGTTGGCCGGGCAGCGCTTTGTGCTGACGGGGACACTGTCGGCGATGTCGCGAGACCAGGCTGCTGAATTAATCCGGGCTCATGGTGGTATATTTCAGACTGCGGTGAGCCATGACACGACGTATCTTGTGGCCGGTGGTAAGGTCGGCGCTGCCAAACGCAAAAAAGCTGAGCAATACGGGACACGTATTATTGAAGAGGCCGAATTTCTGGCGTTGATTGAGTCGGCCAACCAGCGTTAGCATGAGTATATGCTCCTCGCCACCTGAGTTTTAGAGGGGATTAATTATTGACAGAGGTGCATCACCACGTAATAGAACCCATTGCTCCCTCGAACGATACCTACACCAGCCTTGTGCATATCAGCTGAAGTCAAAAGTGTGTGGTGGGTGGCTGAGGTTCGCCAGTTTTCGATTGATGACTGGTTCGAGGATCCTGCGGGCAGCATCTGCATAATCTCAGCGTGGCGTGATGAAGCGCAGGCCGGGGTGTGTTGAGTCAGTCGCTCCAGGCCGCCTTCATGTGTCAAACTGTGGCGAGCTGCGACATATTTGGCCTGTTCTTCAGCGCTGTGGGATAAGGTGCCGACATGTGCAAGTGCCGATACATTGAGTGCTCCTCGCTCAGCGTTTGCCACTGCCAACACCCCCGCATGAGAGATAGCTGGGGTAGGGGTTGGTGCTGGTGCTGGCTGAGCTGGCTGTGGTGGCGCAGGGGCGGGCTTTGGCGGTGCCGGTGCTGGTTGTGGGGGAGCTGCCTGTTGCGGTGTTGGGCGTGCAGGTGGCGTTGTCGATGATGGGTCAGGGGCTTTCTTGGCCGACGCGTCGTCTGCCTGAGTATTCTTCTGGTTCGCAATATTGGCTGAACTGTCTTTGGTTGGTACGACCACTGTCTCGGCAGGTGTTTGATAGGCCTGTGTATTAGTAGTATGAGTATGAGTCCGCAACCAGACAGTGATGCTGATAACGACTACAGCTGTCAGGATAATCCCGCCGCCGATGAGAAGCTTCTTTGACGCTTTTATACTCACTATAGTACTTATCATACTATAAATAGCTGATGCACTCAACCTCACCCTCTCGCGGCGGCGCGTACCGCCCGTTGTCTTTCTCGTAGAAATAGTCTACAATAAGCTATGAGCTGGTACGCATAGGGGCATCCTATGCTGCCATTACAAACACAAACATGACAGAACATTGCCCCGGGTGGGCGCGTAACAGCTCTTTTGTGGCCGATGAGTGGTACGAGTCGTCGTACCATGGTATGATAGACAGTATATGTTGCGAAAATCGTTTGAGAAAAAACTGATCCGTTACACACGTCAATTTTTTGCGACGCACCCTGATGTCAAGCTGATCGCAGTGACCGGTAGTGCCGGCAAAATGAGCACCAAAATAGCCATAGCGACCGTCTTATCAGAGCAGTTTGCGGTGGCGATGCGCGAGGATGAGCCAACCTCGCACTGGCAAGTGTTGCTGCAGATTATGGGGGTGCACTACCCGGATATTCCAGAAAAAAAATGGAACTGGCTGATGCGCCGTCGTATGCTCAAGGCCGTGAAGCGCCGTGCCCATGCTACCCAAGCTGATGCTCAGGTGATTGTGCAGGAATTTAGCTCGATGGAAGTTGGTTTTTTGGCGTGGTTTGCTGATGTGGTCCTGCCTGATATCGCGGTCATCACGTCGGTCACTAGTGGTCGGATGCAGGTTGCTTATCCAGTTGAGCAAGTCGCTCAAGAGGTGCTGACCCTGGCTAATAATGCCAGATTTGCCATAATCAATCGTGATGATATTGATGGTCGGTTTGCGGCATTCTTGACAAATCCGCAGATGACGACGTACGGCACGAATAATATTGCTGAGTATTATTTTGATGAGCAATCTTTTTCGCTAGAAGACGGCCACAAGGGGTTGATGATAAGCCCTGAGTATCCTGAAGGTTTTGCTGTGACAGCTCGGCTTTTAGGTGTGCACAATGTTCGGCCGGCAGTGGCAGCTATGGCGGTGGCAGTGAAATTACAGACACAGCCAGAGGTGATCGCTCGAGGAATTGCTCGTCTGGCGTCGCTCCCTGGGCGTATGCGGATACTTCGAGGGGCTGTTGGCACGACCCTGATCGATGACACCTATAGTTCATCACCGTTGACTGCACAGGCAGCGCTGCAGACGCTCTATAGCTTGGAGGCGCCGCAGCGTATCGCGGTTTTTGGGACGATGAACGGGCTGCATCAAGAGGCAGGGCAGGCACATGCTGAGCTGGGGTCGCAGTGTTCGCCGACTGAGCTTGATTGGGTCGTGACTGTCGGTAATATGGCAAATCAATTTTTGGCACCAGCTGCTCGCCAGCAAGGCTGCCAGGTAAAAGCGTGCCACGACGCATTGGAAGCTGGTGCGTTTGTGCGCGATAAGTTGCGGCCAGGATGTGTCGTATTATTCAAGGGTTCAAGCGGTGGTGTGTGGCTAGAAGAGGCAATCAAGATTAATCTACACAGCATCCGCGACGAGCGACTGCTCGTTCGCCAGTCAAAGCAATGGCTCGCAAAAAAAGACCAGTTTTTCTCGCGCTTTGGCGATTAAATGTTATACTAAAAAGGAAATCTAACACGGGTGGAAAGAGAGAAGGTTTTGGATATGGATAATAGTGCACAGAAAAAATCATCGCGGTCGGCCAATACCAAAGCGGCAAGCCCCCAAAAACCTACGAAACCTTCGGCGCATGCCTCAAAATCATCGAAGGATGTCTCGCCCGCTCAGACGACACCAGCATCACCGTCTGATGCAGCGGCAACTCCTAAACAGCCAATGTCTCGCCGCAAGAAGAAGCTGATTATAATGAGCGTGCTTGGTGCAATTACCACCATCCTGATAATTACAGCTGCGCTGCTTTATTTCCTCTGGTGGCAGTCACCGCGCAAGATGGTTGAAGACGCGCTATTTGGCGCTCTCACGTCACCGCAGAGCAGTATTACTATCAATAATTCTATTGCCATGTCTAGCCAAAGCAATGACACTATCACACTACAGGGTACGCTGAACCGCCAGGGTCAGCAGATGGAGCTGCAGGTGTCAGTAACTGTTCGCGGGTTGGGTGTAGAGAAGCCCCCTAAGCTGACATTAACCGGCGTGGTCACTGAGAATGGCCAAGTGTATGTCAAGGCGAAGGATATCAAGGAAGCGATCAATGAATATATTCGGTCCGATGATAGAGATCTCGCCAATCTCCTGCCCGATAAACAGCAGCAGGTTGCTGATGTTCACCGGCGGATGAAAGAAGCTGGCGAAAAGATCGTCAAGGAGCTTGATAATCAATGGGTACAATTAACCACAAGCGGTAATTCAGCCAACATCGTTTCGTGTGTGATGAAGGGCGTCACGAAACCATCTCGCGACAGTGCGGCTCGGCAAGAACTCAGCCAATTCTACCAGAAGCATCGGTTTATTCAGGTCAAAAAGTCGATTGAGGATCGTGACGGCGCCAAGGGGTTTGAGATTGGGTTTGATGGGCAGGTGATTCGAGATGACAGCTTTGCTCACGACCTGTCGGAGCTGAGTATGTTTAAAGACATCGCCAAAGACTGCCAGGCAGATAGTCGATCCATGGCAAATGCTTTGAAGTTTATTGTCACTCAAGCAGCGGGCGATTTAGCTTCATCGGAGAACAGTGGATCGATGCGGCTATGGATCGACCCGTTGTCGCACCAGCTGCGCCAGTCAGAAGCGGCTCACACAATCGGGGGAACTAAGCTGAAGTCTCATTCAGCGGTTGACTTCAACAAAAAAGTGACTATTACCGCGCCAAAGCAAGCGAAGAGTCTCGATGAGGCGCTTGCAGTGCTGAAGTCGCTGAATATAGACGTCTTAATGCCGGTGCCAGCTCCTCAGCCCGGAGGTATTTCGACAGAGCTTTAGAGACTACCAGATATCCGTGATATACTGGCAGGTATGAAGCGATACAACCCGACTGATATTGAACAGAAATGGCAAGACGCCTGGGAGCGTGAGGGGACGTACGTCGCTAATCTTGCCGACAGCACAAAACCGAAGTATTACAGCCTGAGCATGCTGCCAGGAATTACCGGTGCGGGTATTCACATCGGTCATGGCCGGACCTTCCAGTTTGCTGACATCAAGGCTCGCTTCAAGCGCCAGCAGGGGTACAATGTCTACCATCCAATTGGCTGGGATAGCTTCGGTCTGCCAGTGGAGAATTATGCCATCAAGGTTGGCAAGACACCGCGCCTGGCACATGACGACGCAAAAGTTCACTTCAAGGAGCAGTTGAAGCGCCTTGGCTTTAGCTATGACTGGACGAAAGAAATTTCTACCGCCGATCCGGAATATTACAAATGGACACAGTGGATTTTTACGCAACTATATACCCATGGGCTTGCCTATCAAAAAGAGCAACCACAGTGGTGGTGTGAAACTGACAACACAGTACTTGCCAATGAGCAGGTCGAGGGCGGCAAATGCTGGCGCTGTGGCAATCCTGTGACAAAGCGCAACCTCAAGCAGTGGTTCTTCCGCATTACGGCCTATGCTGATGAGATTTTGGAGGCGACTGACGACCTGGATTGGACGGAAATGGTTAAGACCATGCAAAAAAATTGGATCGGCCGATCGGTTGGCGCAGAAGTTGACTTTGTAGTCAACGGTGGAGATGCAGTTATTACCGTATTCACCACGCGCCCTGATACCCTCTGTGGTGTGTCGTATCTGGCGCTCGCGCCAGAACATCCGTTGGTGCCACAATTGGTGAATACTGACACGCAGGGTAAAGTCGACGCATATATTGAAGCAGCACAGCAAAAGTCTGATGTTGAACGCCAGGAAAATAAGGACAAAACTGGCGTATTTACCGGCAGCTATGCAGTTAATCCGGTCAATGGCCAGAAGCTGCCAATTTGGGTGGCAGATTATGTTCTCGGTGGCTACGGTACGGGTGCGGTCATGGCAGTGCCGGCACACGATGAGCGTGACTTTGCCTTTGCTGAGAAATTTGATTTACCAATTATTCAGGTGGTTGACAAGCCAGAGGATTCATCGGACATTGGTTGCTATACCGGTGAGGGTGAATTAATCAATTCTGGCCAGTTTAATGGTATACGCAGCGAGGATGCGCGTGAGCAGATTGTGGCCTGGCTCGATCAACAAGGTACTGGCCGCAGCAAGACAACCTATAAAATGCGTGATTGGTTGATTTCTCGCCAGCGCTATTGGGGTGCGCCAATTCCGATCGTGCATGTCGATGGTCTCGAGCCAATTGCCGTGGCAGACGAGTGCTTGCCAGTAATCTTGCCAGAGGTCGAGAATTTCAAACCGACCGGCGGCAACACATCAGTCCTGGCGCAAGTTGATGATTGGGTGCGCGTGTGGGTTGATGTTGAAACGGGTAAAACCGTGCCGATCAGCGAACCAAAACCAGCGGGCGACAAGTGGCGTGAAGGTAGGCGCGAAACTGACACGCTGGATGGCTACGCCTGCTCTAGCTGGTACTTCCTACGCTATCTTGATCCGCATAATGACGCTCAGGCGTGGGATCCAGAGCGTATTAATCACTGGATGCCAGTTGATTATTACAATGGTGCTGATCACGCGGTGGCGCACTTGCTATATAGCCGTTTTTGGATGCGATTTTTCCATAAGCTTGGCTTGGTGCCGACGCCAGAACCATTCAAGCGAATGATGTATAACGCCTACATCATGGCGCCAGACGGTCAAAAAATGTCCAAGTCTAAGGGCAATGTCATCGATCCAATGGAGATCATGGATAGTGGTTACGGCGCTGATGCGCTGCGTGTTTACGAGATGTTCATCGCGCCGTACGATATGGATGCACCGTGGGATCCGCGCGGGGTGCCAGGGACATATCGGTTCTTGAATCGAGTGTGGAATGTGGTGCAGGAGTTTGTGGTTGCGGATGCATCACCATCCTCCTCCAGAGTACGCTCTTCACTCGCATCTCCACCGGAGATGGCTCGCGAGCGTTCGGCTGAAACGTCCGCTCTTCGCGAACGTTCCACAGCCTCTGTCGGAGGAGATGAAACGAGCGACACCAACTCGACCGATCAGCTGAAGTCTCGAGCGACATCTCAGAAAAAATCTGGGGTTGTCTCGGGTCCCGGATTATTTTATGACGATACCCGAGGGACAGCTACCGCAGACCTACACTTCGAAGCCAAAGGCGAAGTCATCACCTTTGACGGCTTCTTGCGCGTCTACGGCGGCGGCAAAGACGAACTCTTGCCAAAGCTCCACACCGGCGACGCACTCGAAACCCACGACATTACTGCCCGCCAGATCTTTGCTCGACCACCAGCCCGCTACACCGAAGGCTCACTAGTCAAGAAGCTCGAAGACCTCGGTATCGGCCGGCCAAGCACCTATGCCACCATCATCGACACCGTGCAGACCCGCGGCTACGTTGAAAAAGGCGATAGTGAAGGGAAACCGCGCGACGTTATCATCCTGAATTACAATGGCGAGGAAGTCAGCCGCGACGTCGTCCAGGAAAAAACCGGATCCACCCGCGGCAAGCTCATCCCAACACCAAGCGGAGAACTGATCGCCGACTTCTTGACCGACCATTTCACCCAAATCGTTGACTATGACTTTACCGCCAATGTCGAGACTGAATTTGACAAAATCGCTGCTGCTGAGCTGGCCAAAAGCGCCATGCTGCACGGATTTTACAGGCCGTTTCATAAATTAATCGAGCAGTCTGGCGATATTGACCGCAGCACAGTCGGCGCCAACCGCGAAGTCGGCATCGATCCAAAATCGGGCAAACCAATCTTGGCCCGCTTTGGCCGCTTTGGCCCAATGCTGCAGCTGGGCGCCACTGACGACGAGGACAAACCGCGCTTTGCGCCGCTGCCAAAAGGCGCAAAAATCGAGACCGTCACTCTGGAGCAAGCACTAGAAATGTTCAAACTACCGCGTGTCGTTGGTCAAACCGAAGACGGGCACGATATCAAGGCCAACATCGGCCGTTTTGGCCCGTACATCCAAGTCGGCAAGCTGTTCGTCTCCATCAAGCCCGAAGACCCGCACCATATCACACTAGAAAAGGCCCGTGAACTTTACGCTGCCAAATTAGCAGCAGAAGCCGCCAAGAACATTGCTGACTTTGGCGACGGCATCAAAATCCTCAACGGCCGCTTTGGCCCATACATCACTGACGGCAGCAAAAACGCCAAGATCCCTAAAGACACCGACCCAAAAACCATCACCCACGAGCAGGCCAAGGAGCTCCTCGCCGCAGCACCAGCCCGCAAGACTCGCGCACGCCGCGGCAAAAACTCACCAACCCGGCGTCAGACATCTACAGCTCGGCGAACCAAAACTACCAAAAAATCATCATAAAATGTGCAAAAAATACATGAAAACGTAAGCGTCTTAATAAAAAGCTTAAGCTTTTTCCACAGGTGTAACAGGGATAAAATTGTCACATAAACTAAAATTTTAAAAAGCCCCACACCATCTATTGCTCAAATTGCAAAAGTCATGCTATAATCCAGCCAGGACAGCGATAAGATTGACATAAAAACTCGCTTGTTATATAATACAAATAATTACGCCATTTTATCATAATATAACCTTGAGGTGAGGCAGAGAGGATCACGTTTACAAACCATGAGTGATAAACCAAACACCGACGCAACGGCAGCTGCATTACGCACGGCTGTTGAAGATATTTTGACAAGCATCACCCAAGACCGGGAGCGCGAGATCATCAGTCGGCGCTTCGGCCTGCGCGACCGCAAGGAGACGCTCGAGCAAATTGGCGACATGCTCGGCATCACCCGTGAGCGAGTCCGCCAGCTCGAAAAGGCAATTTTGGTGCGGCTACGCCTCAAGATTGCGGATGGCGAGCTACCATCTGTCAGCATCGCCGAGAAGATTATCACTTCTCATCTGGTTGAAATGGGCCGGGCTGGGCGGATTCAAGATTTGGCGACGCATATTCTCAAGCGTCAAACCGAGCTGACCGAGCGGTCACATGTCGCCTTCATCGCCGAGCTTTCACCGAATATCACTACCGTCAATGAGAATGACAATTATTACCAGTCAGTTGCCATGAGCTCACTGGGCGACGAAAAGTCAGTCAAGAAGCAGATCGAAAACATCGTCAAGACGATCAAAAAGCACGGCCAACCGCTAACTGCTGAAGATTTGCACAAAAAACTTGACTACGAGCACGCCTCTCATATCGCTGCACTTGCCTCGAGTAGCAAAAAACTTGCACAACTCAAGGGTAACTGGGGCCTCATGAAATGGCCGACCGTCAATCCAAAGAATATCCGCGACAAGATATTTGTCATCCTAGAAGATAAGGGCAAGCCGATGCACTTCTCAGAGATTTCAAAGTCAATCAGAGAAAGCGACTTCCGCCGCAAAAATGTCACCACTCAGGCGATCCACAATGAGTTGATCAAAGACAAGCGCTTCATTTTGATCGGCCGGGGTATTTATGCACTAGACAGCTGGGGGTATAGCCGCGGTACCGTCGCCGACATTATTACAGAGATTCTCAAGCAGTCAAAGGAACCTTTGCATCGCGATGAAATTGTCCGCCGGGTGCTGAAAAGCCGCCAGGTCAAAGAGACGACAATTTTACTCAACCTGCAGTCAAAGCCACAGTTCAAACGAGCAGCCAAGGCGATGTACATACTTGACGAAACAGCTTAACCTTGCAAAATTTATCCGGAGGTGAGATAATTAGCCGCAGATGGAAGTTATTTCATGGATCATCGGTACGTTGCTTCAGTGGTACGTCTGGGTACCGTTGGTAGTGGTTCTGTCGTACTTGACCTGGCGTAACTACCAGAGTATGGACCAGGTTAATCAGACCGAGAGCGTCTTGCTCACACTCGAAATTCCCAGAGCAAACGACAAGGGCGAATTAGCTGCCGAGCAACTGTTTGCGAGCCTCCATGGTATTCTGCGCGACCGGCGCGAGCTACGGGCAAATGGCGGCCACCAAGAACACCTGAGCTTCGAGATTGCCTCTGTGAATGGCCAAATCCGCTTCTATGTCTGGGTGCCAAAGAGCCTGCAAAGCTTCGTCGAGGGACAGATCTACGCCCAGTATCCAACTGTCCAGATTCACACAAGCACAGAAGATTATACCGACCACGAGCGTGACCACTCGATCATCTATACAAGCGAGCTTGTCTTGACATCGGCTGAATTCTTGCCAATCCGCACCTTTCAGACCTTTGAGGTTGACCCGCTTGCCGGCATCACTGGGACACTCGCCAAGCTAGAAGCCACGGGCGAGGAGCTATGGGTGCAGGTGCTGGTGCGGCCAATTCCTGATACCTGGCAACAAGCTGCCGATCGCTGGATCCGCAACCTCAAGAGTGGCCGCGTCACCTCGCTGCTGCCAGAAGTCAATCAAGGATTGCGCCTGGCAGGAGATATCGTCGAGGCGTTGTGGCGACCACCAGAGCAGGGGGGCGATACACGATCGAAGTCAGCAGAGCTATCAGAGCGTGATAAAACCCGCATCGCCGAGGCCGAAAAGAAGGCGACCAAACTCGGCTACGAGGTGAAGATTCGCCTCGCTTACCTGGGCGAAAGTCAGGCCAATGCACGCTTACATATGCAGGCGCTGGTCGGTACATTCAAGCAATTCAATAGCACTAACCTGAATGGCTTCCGGGCAATGAAGGCTGTCTTTGGCAAAGAGTTTCTTGATAAATATCGTAAGCGCTCATTTGTCGATGATGGTTTTGTCTTGAACATCGAAGAGCTAGCCTCAGTTTTTCACCTGCCGCACACCAATGTCGAAACGCCAAATATTGTCTGGGCCAGTGCCAAGACTGCCGAACCACCGTCGAAACTACCTATCTTGACTGGTAGCGATGCCAATGATGACCAGATTTCTGCGTTTGGCGTGACCAATTTCCGCGGCATCAACCACCAATTTGGTATGCTGCGCTACGACCGCTCACGCCACGTCTACATCATCGGTCAAACCGGTGCAGGGAAGAGTGGCTTGCTTGAGCTATTCGCCCTCAGCGATATTTTTCATACTCAGGGCTATGCTATTATCGATCCACACGGCGACTTTGCTATCAATAATATGAAGTTCATCCCGGGGAGCCGGCTCGATGACGTCGTCTATTTCAACCCAGCCGACACCGCCTATCCGCTCGGTTTTAACCCGCTAGAGGTCACTAATCCCAACCAAAAAACCAACATCTCCTCAGAAGTGATCGGTGTGTTGAAGCGGATGTTTGGCGAGAGTTGGGGGCCACGGCTAGAATATATTTTGCGCTACACCATCCTGGCGCTCCTTGACCGGCCAGAGACGACGATGCTCGATATCACCCGTATGTTGACCGACAAGCGCTTTCGCCAAGAGACGCTGAGCTATTGCCGCGACACCGTGGTTTTGCAGTTTTGGAATGTCGAATTTGCTAGCTGGAATGATAAATTCGTCGCCGAGGCGGTCGCACCGGTGCTCAATAAGGTCGGTGCTTTTACCGCCAATCCAATCATCCGCAATATCATCGGCCAGCCCAAATCGACTTTCAACATCCGTCAAATCATGGATGAGGGCAAAATCCTCATCGTCAATCTATCCAAGGGTCTCATCGGCGAAGATAACGCTGCCATCCTTGGCGCTTTTCTGGTCACTAAAATCCAGCTGGCAGCCATGTCTCGCAGCGATATTCCTGATATTCGCGACCGCCGGCCGTTCTACCTCTATGTCGATGAATTCCAGAACTTCGCCACCGATTCATTTGCCACGATTCTGTCAGAAGCCCGCAAGTACGGCCTCAACCTGACCGTCGCCAACCAGTACATCTCGCAGATGAACGAAACTGTGCGCGATGCGGTATTTGGCAATGTCGGCACGATGATTTCTTTCCGCGTGTCTGCCGATGATGCACCGATCCTCGCCAAACAGTTTGAGCCAAATTTTGAAGCAGTTGATCTATTGCAGATGCATAATCGCAACTTTGTCATCAACATGGTGATCGGCGGCGAAAAAACACCAGCCTTTTCTGGCCGCACCCTCGAGCTGCCGCCAGCTCAGGCCGACAACACCAGCCGGATCATTGAGCACTCCCGCCGGCTCTACGCGCGCAGCCGCGAAGATGTTGAGCAAGAGATTAGCCGGCTCATCCAGCCACACCGAGTACCGCAGCCGCCAACTCCATCAACCCAGCCAAATAATACGGCGCCAAAGACCCGCAGTTCAGCCAGCTCGCGCACCACACCGCAGCCTACACCGCTCAAAAAAGCACCCGCCAAAAAACCTCAACCCACACCGGTGGCTACCAGACCGCAGCCTACCGCAGGTGATGACAGGGAAGTATTCATTCACCTGCAGCCCCAAACCCACCAAGACACCAGAAACACCAGCCAATCCACCACCCTGTCGACCCACCCAGTCTCGCAGACCAGCACGCCCGCATCTACCGGCAAAAAACGGCGTCGGCGTCGGCGCAAAAAGTCGCCGGCAACCTCTGAAGCATTGACGAAATAGGGATATTATACTACTATACCTCTTAATTAGTATTAAAATGGAGTTCTCACCTATGGAATCTAAACTACCAGTACCAGGCGCCGCCATCGCAGAGCGTATCGACACAAAAGATTACACCGATTACTTTGATGAGCTCGCCGAGAAACACCAACCAGGAGAGCTTCTCTCTGCTGCGTTTGAGGCGACCAGCAGCCAAGATGGTGCTCGTTTCGTGCTCAAAAGCCTTCCAGCACTTGAGCATGCACTTGAGGATAGTAATTTCGTGAATCGCCACCAACAACACCGGCAGCAAGCCGAGGAGAGAAAGGCAGGGCAGGCCGTCACTATCGACCCACAAGACAACCAGCGTGAGCAGGTCCAGGGTCAGCAGCTAAACAGCATTGTCCTAGCAGCAATCGAGACGCTGACAGCCAGCGGCACAATCGACGCTCAAGATGGTGATTATATCGGCGATGCCTTCCCTCGAGTAGTCGCTGCCACCTACGACAAATACAAGAACGAGGCCGGCAGAACCGCCGCCCTGACCGACTTTGTGCTCCAGCTGATACGTCACAATGATGAGTCAGCCTCTCGTATCATGCGGCGGAGCAGCTCACTCTACCCATTGCATGATCAGGCACACGACCAAGACCTACCGCTCAGTAACTACTATCTATGTATTCTTCATGGCGCAGACGGCCACGCAATTACTGCAGCTCTCGAGGATCTGATCGACACTTCAACTTCTACCACCAGGCCTCACCAGAATGCACGACAAGAAGTCCAAGAGGCGATCTATTGCCGCAATCTCCTGGATGACCCCGCACAAGATAGTGATTCAATCTACGAAACAGTTGCAGAGTATCTCAACCAGTCGAGCACCCACTATGGCTCAACCTATGTCGACCACATCGCTGCCGCCATCCAGCACCTCAAGCAGACGAACGGCACTGATCGCTACGAATTACCGATCAAAAAGCTTGGCCGCCAGCTCTAAATTTGCGACAGCCATTGCCATACAGCCAAAAATATATCGATATATCATTATATACCGGTTTTGCTTACAAAGAATAAGCCGGGCAGTATTAGCCGTACACAAGTGACGAGGCAAGTGAGTGTAGTACGGTCAAAAAAACGCCATGCTACGGTGGGCAGGGATGAATAGTTAATCGTTTTTGATCGATTGACTTAATGTCGCACAATGTACCTTTTACGTACTATAGGTATGCCGACCGTCTCAAACTAGGCCCAAAACCGATAAGTAGCACACCCTCTCTAAGAATAACCCCGCATACATATTCGGTAGGGGTTTCGCTGCGTTTCCACACCACAGCTTCAATCTTTACTTACTCTTTATACAGCTACGAACAGAGCGTAATCTATGCAAAGAGTAGTCAGTCCATCCTCGAAGCGCCGACTCCTGAAACCGCCGAGACACCAAAAGCTCAGTCACACGAGTCACAGAGGTCGCGAGACCACCTCGGAGTGTTGCAGATTTTTACAACATGACTTTCCACATCTCCCGCGGGAGATATATTTGACTTTTTTCTTTTTTATTGCCCTGCTCTAGTAATCTCCTCTGTTTGTTTGACTTTTTTGAATTATTATTGATAAATATATTTTTCTTCACGAGCCTCGTGTGGTCGGAGTCTCTCCCCTACCCCCGGAATATCTGCATGCGCTAGCGATAAAATACCCGCTGGTCGACTCGCACGTCAATATACTCGGGCGTCAGCTTGCGCTGGTCAAGAAATTGGATAGTTTTGGCGGCCTGGACAACCTGTGCTTCAGCGGCGCGATCGATGGTCATCTTGATCGCATATGGCCGACCCTTGGTGACAAAATGGACTTGGCGGACGGTATTTGGCGGCAAAATGACCTCAGCAACCTGTAAGCGGTGCTGGGTAAAAGCGGCGACCGCCTGGCCAAGAAAGCTCAAAAACTGATGATTTATCACCTCTTGGCCAGCCGAGGCAGGCACACCGCTCTGGTCCTTGACGATGACAGTTGGCGTGGCAAAATAATTACGCTCAAACGTCACGCCGTTATCATCAACAAAATAGACTTTGTTGGCAGACGACCACTGCACCACCGGCTGGCGAAATACTAGCTTGAGGCTGGTTGTAAGCGGCCGAGAGCCTTCAAGGCGAATTGACTTGACTTCTGAGGCGTGTTTCAAGAAAAACTCCTGGAGAGCCTTGTAGTCGGTCAGGAAGCGAAGTCGCTCGAGCGGCCGGCTGGCGTAATATTGCTGCAGCACCTGCTGATAACGCGAGGACTGGTGTGCACTCGTAGCATCTGGCGTCTGCACAGAGATGTAAATCGACAGTTGCATGACCACAATACCGATACCTACAAGGCATCCAGCTACGATAGCCAGCCGGTGGTGACGAGCTCGCCGACGGCGAGCGATGATATGGGTCGCCAATCGCTCTGAGGTGGCAGCTGGTGAGTCAGTCTGGCGGGTATTGAGGTTGCGGTTGCGGCGATAGGCCCCACCCGGTGCCGCCGTTTCTACCGTGTGTGCCTGTGCCTGCCGCTGGGCAGCCAGCTGGCGGCGAGTCTGCGGTGGCTTCTTGCGTGGCCAAAACGGCAGCTTCACCGTCGCCTCCCCTGCCGTCTCACCACCGTTAGCAAAATATGTGCCATATCTTTGGCAGCATTTGGTTTGGCAAATGTGCCGAAGTTTTTGCCAAGACCACGGCGAATCTTATCTGATCGCAGCAAACCGATTATCTTTGACGCCAATATGGCTGGTGACTCAATCAGCTGCTCTTCCGTCAAGACAATCGCTGCCAGGGCGTCTTGATAAACTTTGGCGTTTTTCAACTGGTGGCCGGCAGTCAGTTGGCCGTTCGGCACAATAATCGTCGCTTTATGAAGGGCTGCAAGCTCAAGCAGTGTCGTCGCCCCAGCCCGCGCCACGACGACGTCGGCCGCCGCCAATATCTGCGGCATACCCTTGTGGATAAAGGCCTGGAGCCGCCAGCCCGGGTGATCAATCGACTGCGCCTGTAGCTCCTCAAACTGATGTGCCCCCGACACCAACAAGACCGATGTCTCTGCCAACAGCTGCGCTCGGACTGCCATGACGGCGTTATTAAGGCGGACAGCCCCCAGACCTCCGCCAGTGATAACCACCAGTGGCCGATTCGGATCAAACCCCATGCGCCCCTTCAGTTGGCGGCGTTCAGCTTCGCTATACGGGCGAAATTCTGACGACACCGGGATACCGACATATTCGGCTTTCATCGCTGGGTAATTATAGTGTTCAAGCGGCGCACCGGTGCCAATTTTGGCGGCAAATGGCGCCAAGAGACGATTCGTCAGTCCAGGATGAACATCAGAATCATGCAGCACTAGCGGGATACGTAGTAATCGAGCAGCGTAGCCGACGGGGAGGCACACGTAGCCACCTTTCATAAAAATCACATCCGGACGAAGACGCACCAGCTTATAAAGACTCTGGAAAAACCCCGCAACCACCTTGAAGAAATCGCGTAGATTTGGCAGCACAATAGAAGGATGAAGCTGCTGCCAGATTGTCATACCATGGTATCGCCGCAATTTGCCGGCAATGATCAGATCGATCGGTATCGTCGAGTCAAACTTCTGAAATATCCCCTTAGCCTGAGGGCCAAATTTTTTGTCACACCAAAAGGATAGCTGGTGGTCGCCAGACTGCCGCAATTCCTTAAAGACGGCTACCACTGGCGTAACGTGTCCGCCGGAGCCGCCGCCGACTGCTAAAATCTTTGCCATTACTCCCCTCCTCTGTTAACGGTTTATGTGACGTAAACCCTGATAATTGAAATGCCAACCCTAGCGCAGCTGCCACGAACAACATACTTGTTCCCCCATAACTAAGCAGCGGCAACGGTATACCGGTCAGCGGTGCCACTCCGGTCATCGCAGCCACGTTGAGCACCACATGCGAAGCCACCCAACCGAATACACCAGCGACAATCAATCGTAGGCGCATGTCTGGCAGCCGAGCCGCGACGCGTAGTAGCGACAACAAAAGTGCGGTAAATAAGCCCAGAATAGCCAGTAGGCCGACCAAGCCAAAAGTCTCGCCCATGATGGCAAAGATTGAGTCGTTGATCGCCTCTGGCAAGTAGCCGGTAGCTTGGACACTCTTGCCGATGCCAAGCCCAAAGAGCCCCCCTGAGCCAATGGCGATGCGTGCCTGCTGAATATGGTAATTGTTGTCATCCTTCTGTGTAGTCTGGTGGCTATCTCCCTGGAAAAACGTCATCACCCGCTCAATCCGGTGCGGTGAAAAAACCGTCAGCAAGACAGCGCCGATCACTAATATCCCGGCAATTTTACCGATCACTCGCCAGCTCATGCCGGAGACCACCAGCACCGCCAGCACCAGTGCCACCAGCGACACCCCGGTCCCGAGGTCTTTTTGTAGCACCACTATCGTCATAAGCGCCAAGCCGACCACCACCGCCAAAGGAATCAGTGTGTCAGACAGGCTGTTGATCTTCCCCTGGCCAGCCCGTTGGCCCAAAAATCCCGCCGCAAACAAAAGCACACCAAACTTCAAAAGCTCTGATGGCTGAAAACTACCAAGCCCACCCAGGTAAAACCAGCGGTATGCCCCATTCGTCTCAGTCGCAAATGATAGATGCAAGACAGCACCACACACTACTAAGAGTAGACTGGCCAGTAGGCCAATGAGGAAAATCTTTCGGGCGTGATCAGTAAACCAGCGGTACGGCACCGCCGCACATACCGCAAAGGCTACGACAGCAGTCACCACACTGACAAACTGCTTATTAAAGAAGAAGGTGTCGCTATAATGAGTGCCGTAGGCATGGTTCAGTACGTTGGCGCGCTGCGGCCCCAGCGCATACATCACCACCAACCCCAAGAGAAGAAGGAGCCCCATATACAGCGCAATTTGGTACATTGGCCGGTGACGGCGTGGCCGAACCGGTGACGACTGCGATGCTCGCTCGCTACGCAATGTGCCCCCCGGCCAGCGCAATCAGAAAGCCGATAAACGCCATGACGCAGGCGATCACCCAAAACCGCATCGTGACTTTGGTTTCTGGCCAGCCACTGGCTTCGAGATGGTGGTGAATTGGCGCCGACAAAAACACCTTATGGCCAAATATTTTTTTGCTGAGGATTTGGATCGCACTGGAGCCTGCTTCGAGTACAAATAGAAAGCCAATCACCGGTAATAGCAGGAGCGAATTTGTCAGCATTGCCACCACCCCCAGGCTGACGCCGTAGGCAAAGCTGCCGACATCACCCATGAAAAAGCGAGCAGGATAAATATTAAACCACAGATACGCCAATAACACCCCGACCACCGTGAAGCAAAACGTCGCCAAAATAATCTGCTGCTGCAGGAGTGCGATAAACCCAAAGGTGGTGAAACTGACCGATAGCAATCCCCCTGCAAGCCCATCGAGACCATCTGAAATATTGACTGCATTACCAGTCGCAACCACCACAAAGGCGAACAGTGGTACGATCAGCCAGCCAATATGGACATCGCCAACAAATGGCATATGGAAACTATCAAACCCCAGCTTGACATAAAAGAACCACCCTAGCACCGCACCGATCAGCGTGATCAAGGTAAATTTCACTGGGCTACGCAGACCAGCGACCCCGCCGCCAGCACCGCGGATATTGATAATGTCGTCAATCAAGCCGACCACGCCACCACCCAGTAGCGCCGCCAGCGGCAACCACGTCTGTGCTCGATCCAGATTAAATAGCGCGGTCACCAAGGTAGCCGACACGACGCCGATAATCCCCGCCATAGTTGGGATATTGCGGCGAAACTTCGCAGCGTGTAGCTTCGTGAAAACCTCCAGCTTTTTGCCATCAGTACTCTCGGAGCGCTGCCGCTTCCAGAATCGGTAGCGATAGGCAAAAAAGGTATAGATTGGCGTCAGGAACATCGCCAGCAAAAAGGCACCCAAACTGAGAAGAAACACGTGTGTCAGCTCATTGGTCATTGTTTGTAGTATTACTTTCATGTGCTCTCGTTTACTCCTTTGGCGCCAATTTCATATAGTCAATCATCCAATTAGAGATATCAGTAAAAATTGGTGCAGCATGAATATTACCTTGTAGATTTAGTTTTTTGCCTGGGGCAGCAACTCGTATCATTATGACATACTCTGGCCGCGTCACGCCACCGTAACCGATATAGGTACCGACCGTCTCGGTCTGCGTATACGAGCCATTGACCACTGTTTCTGAGGTGCCAGTTTTGCCACCGATATCGTAACCCGGCTTATCACCACCTCCGATAGCTAATGATTGCCGTGTCGCCCTCAGCATGTCACGTAGCTGGGCCGAAGTTTGCTGGCTGACTGTGCGCCGCAGCGCCTGCGCTGATGACTGGTGGAGCGACCCGTGGGCATCGATCGTCCCCTTGACGACACTTGGCTTAAAATACTGACCGCCATTGATGATCGAGCAGAACCCAGCTGCCACCTGCGCCATGGTCAAGTTCATCCCCTGCCCAAAGGTCATCGTGGCGTAGCGAACTTCATTGCCCTGCCCGCTCGTCGGCGAACTAATACTCCCCTGCACTTCGCCAACCTCAATACCAGTATACTCCCCAAAGCCAAATCGATCATGAAAATAATTATAGATTGTCTGGCGAGCTTGCTGATTGATGTGCGACCCATCGCCCAGCCGCCGGCCGACCGTCACTGTACCGACATTCAGCGAGTAGTTGAGTACCTGCTGCATAGTCAGGCTCGTCCCGAGGCCGCGCAGCACATTGCACATTTTGCGGTCAGCCACCGTCAGGCAATCAGTGTTTTGATAGGTGGTCTGTGGTGTGATCACTCCCTTGTCGATACCGGTCGCCATGGTGAATGATTTGATCACTGATCCTGGCTCGAATGGCACCATAGTTGTCGCATTGACAAACACCGAACCATCCTGCTGCTTGGCATAGTCAGCTGGGTTGTAGGTCGGATAGTTGGCCATCGCCAGCACCTGGCCATTGTGCGGATTCAGCATCACCGCACTGCCTTCGGTAGCACCAGCTTTGTCAATCCCTCGCTTGAGCGCCTCTTCAACATAATTTTGGACATTTCGATCAATTGATAGCGCCAGGTTGTCACCCGGCGTAGCTTCGATGCGAATATTATCCTTGTTCAGCGTCAGCGGCACATTGCGCACATCAGTCACCGCCCGTAGTAGCCCATCGCGCCCCTTGAGGCGATTATTAAGATGACCCTCTACGCCATACTGCCCTTTGCCCTCAGCATTGACAAACCCTAAGACATGGGCGGCCAATTGACTCTCGGGGTAGCTTCGCATTGTCCCCTTTTGATACAAGATACCCGCAAAGTTCTTTTGCTTTAATTTCTCGGCTTGCTGCCGAGTGATCGAGCGTGCCAGGACTTCATAGCGCGAGGATGTCCGAGCCAACTTGGCTGCCGCATCAGCCACCATCTCGCCGCCAGCCACCTGACGAAGCTGAGCGATAATCTCTGCCCGCTGCTCGGGTTTGACCGCCTGCGGATCAGCGATCATCGTGTAGACCACTTGATTCAATACCACCGGCACCGGCGTTTTGCCATCCATCATATAAATCTGACCACGTGCCGCCGGGATGACAAACCGGCGCTGCTGACTAGCCTGCGCCAGCGCCACATATTCACCGTGTTTGATCACCTGTAGATAAAACAATCGCAACACAAAAATCGCCATCACGGCCAAAAGCAGGATGGCGAGCATACCAGTTCGTGATTCAGTCAATCGTCGCTGCATATTGCTTTTTCTTATTGTAGCACTTTTCGGCAGACTCAGCGGCTGTAATCGGTCTTTTGTGGCGTTTTCATAGCAGCAGCCACATTGCTGTTTTTGACCTTCTCCAGCGCAGTGAGGCGCGCGTTTTGGACTTCTAGCTCTGACTTCTTGGCGTTTAGCTCACTGAGCTGCGAATCAAGCCCTTCTGCCTGGTAGCTATAGGCTGTCGTCTTGGTGGCTTGTGTCAAATAAATCAAGCCAAGTACTGTAATCATCAGCGCGACCAGAACTGTGTGAGCAACAGGACCGAGCTTGATTTGCGACCGAAAACGTGTCGCATTATGGTTACGTCGCATCTGTGGTTGGGCACGACGTGGCGTAAATGATGTAGATCGTGTAGCGTACATGGGGGTGGAATAATCTCTTTTTGTGTTGGTATTGTCAGCAAGAGGCCCTGCCCGCTCCTCGGGCGAAGCGGGCGTGCCTATATAGCCACACTACATGACGTAGCGGGCAGTATCAGTAAGCGATCGCTAGTCGCGGCGAACGCAAACGCTCTCAGCGTGATCTGCATCTTGGAATTGAACTTTGACATGGATTGGCATATGGCCCTCCTTTTTTGTTTTTTATTTTTTTACAGCGAAGCGAAACAGCGCGCTCCGACTTCGCGGATTGTGAACATCATCGGTACCTCGCACTGGTTTTTTGTCTGGCAGCACCAGCTCGGCCTCGTAGCCCGACGCCGCCTGTTCCCGCAAAAACCGCTTGACTAATCGATCCTCCAAGCTATGAAAACTAATGATGCCGACCCGCCCGCCCGGCCTAAGAAGGCGCGGTAGCAGTGGCAATAGTTGCTCGATCAGCTGAAGCTCTCGATTAACCTCAATACGAAGTGCTTGAAAGGTGCGAGTCGCCGGGTGCCGAGGCAACCCACCGCGACCAAGTGTTTGCTCGATACACTGGGCCAGTTCGGTTGTCCGCCGAAACGGCCGCTGAGAGATGATCGCCTGCGCAATGCGTCGTGCCCGTGCCGGCGTCTCTTCGCCATAGCGGACAATCAGCTGCCGCAGCGCTACTGCAGAATACGAATTGACGACATCTGCAGCGGTCAGCTCGGTCCGGTCGTCCATCCGCATATCGAGCGGCCCATCAAACCGAAACGAAAACCCTCTCTCTGCTCTATCAAGCTGCGGTGACGACACCCCCAAATCAACCAAAATCACGTCAAATGTACGTCCGCTGGCAGTCAAGGAGTGAGCCGCGCTGACGAAATCTTCGTGCAGCAAGGTCACACCCTTCTCCGCCAAATCACTGAGCGACTGAATCGCCTGTGTATCACGGTCGACAAGCACGGCGCCCAAATAATTATCCGTCTTCGCCAAAAACGACCGCGCATGACCGCCATAGCCGGCTGTCAAGTCTAAGTAGCACTCGCCATGCTGGGGTGCTAAGGTAGCGAGCGTCGCCTCCAGGAGTACGGGAACATGGATCGGCCCGCTCGCCTGAAGCGACTCCGATTGTGGTGGATGTTCTTTAATACTCATAGCAAAAGTATACCATCCCACTGCCTGCTCACACGAGTGAACCTTCGCTCTGGGAGGTGGCGGCGGGCGACCTCATGTCAGCCAATCCGCCAGAGGGGCTCTCCCCTCCTCTTTTGCCACTCGAGATCACCTAACTGGATAGTTGATGAGAGCTATTTTTTGGTGTGTTTGTGTTTGTATCATCTAAGAGTGAAAAACCGGCGAATCCTGACAAGGTCGTCAGTGTATATATGGTTTTTCGAAGAGACTTATGTGTGAGGTGGAGTTTTTTGGGAGGTGTTTGTGAGGAAGGTTCGTTGCCGTTTTTCGCGTGGAGCAAATAGCCACGTGCCCAGTCTCAACTGTCCAGATAGCTGATCTCGAGAGGTTATCAATTTGTCAAAGTGCGCGCCAACTTACCTAGGCTGCCTCTGCGGCCATCAACCGAAAGTAAGCACCAGCTCGAACTGCCACAACCTCGCGGTCGATACCGGCATAGTCAAGCAAATGCTGCTCGATCGTCACCCGGCCCTGCTTCTGATCAAGTGCCGAAGCGGTTTTGCCGCGGCGAAATTTAACGTTGAGGTCGGCGACGCGCTCATCGAGAATATCTCCCGCTAGCGCTGCCTCAACATCACGATCCCAGACCTGCTGTGGATAGAGATGGAGGTAATTGCCAAACCCGCGAGTCAACACGACACCAGATGCAAACTCTGCGCGTAGTTCAGCTGGAATCGTCAAGCGTCGCTTGTCGTCCAACTTCCGCTCAAAGTAATCTGTTTGCACGTCGTCCTTTCTCCGTGGCAAGGGTGAGTTGGTTTTTAATCCGTGGATGTTTGTATTGGAGTGAGCCGGTCGCCCACCGCCGTTCGTTCCACTACTCTCACTATACTACCCACAGCTACCCACTGACAAGCCTTTTTTAGCCCTTTCTACCCCACCCCTTAATTAACCAAAAGCTTTTCCACACATTTGTGGAAAAGCCTAGCGCTCACTCATGCAGCCATGGCACTACGCACTAGTTCAGTGCGACAGTAGCTGGACAATATACATCACTAGTAATGAGATAACTATCGCCACGAAAGCAACGAACCAGCCTCGTTTCTGCAGGCGCTTCCCTGCAAGAGCGACCGTATTGGCCTGCCGGCTATCTGTTAATCGCTCGTCTGCATAATAATCAGACCGGCGGTAAAACTTTGCACCAGCCACTTGAATTACCCGAAAGAAGCGCCGGAGCAGCGCCTCGTTAAAGGCAGGCTGCTGACTATAAAAATACAGTTTGTCGTCAACCACCTCGGCGTCAAACTGAGCCGCCGTGTCGATCATCGCCGCCATGACCTCTGGAGTAAAGATATAGAGCGCGTCACGCTCGTACTCTTTTGGGGCGTAGAGAGTGAAGTAGTTGTTGAAGTCACCCTCTAGCTGCAGCCGCTGATCCTTGGCGAAGGCTGCCGGCAAACTGCTACTAAGATTCTTGCCAAAAAGCCGTAGATTGTTTCGGGTTGAATCAAGCACCATATGTGGTAGATTACGCCGCATGTCGATACAGAGGTACGTGTAGCTGTAGGTACGGCGGTTGCGGCCATATCCTTCGACGTACATCATATTGCCAAGCTCAAATAGAGTACGGCCAGAGCGGTCAACCAGCGACATAATATTACGAGCCTGGCGACCATGGCCCACCGTAAAAATCATACCGTTCCTTTGTGGATCTCTGAGTTCTGGCAGATATCGCAGCCCATGCAGCCGCGCAAACCGGTAGAGGCGGACCTGCTCTCGATAGGTAATGTAATACGCAAAACAACCGATAGTATATAACACTGACCAAAATACAGCGCCCCACAGCAGCTTGCCATCTGTCTTGGCCAGCCCGGTGAGCTGCAGCAGCATCAGCAAAAGACAGATCGACCAAAACACCACACCGACGGTGATCATACTCTTCATCGATACCCCTTCACTCCCGGTCTGCTGACGAAACTCAGCAATATCACGCTGGCTGACCGGCTGGCTAAGCACTCGGTAGTCAAGTTTATCGCTGTCAAATGGATAGTCTGCCATAATAATTACCCCTACTATATCATATTAGTTCATATTTTCAATAAATTTCCTTAGACCACCTTGTCGCCAAAGTGTTTTTGAAGGCGCATACGAATCGAGCGTTCGTGGCGGCCTAGCTGTTGACTGAGTTGTTGGATTGTCGCCCCCTGAAGAAAAGCTTGCTGCAGCAGCTCATCATCAGCTGGCTGCCACGGCATATACGCCTTCGGGTGTGTCTGGCGCATACGGGCAACTTTTTCTTGCCAAGGCGTGGCCCCTGAATGAGGTGGCGGTACCGCCTGCGCCTGCTTCATCTGCTCGAGTCGCGGGCGATATTGGGCCGCTGCCTGCTGGCTCTGCTGGCGGAGTGAGGCATCGATCGCCACGGCGTCAGCCGACACCTGCAGCGCCATACGGTTCAGGCCGTAGAGATAGAGGTGGTCAAGATCGCGCAGCCGACTGAGCGCCACATAGCCCATTCCCTCGACAAACGCTTTGCGCAGGTCAATTCGGGCAGCGTCCAGTGTCATCCCCTGGCTTTTGTGTACCGTGATTGCCCAGGCCAACCGCAGTGGGACTTGCGATATACTAGCACGTTTTCGCTCGCCGTCACGCAGCTCCCAGGTGTCTGGTGTCATGGTGATAACCCGCCCACTGCGAAACTCGACTACCGGGTAGCCAGTCAGCGGCTCGGTATCGACCACCACACCGATGCTTCCGTTGGCATACGACCTATCCGTGGCATTTTTGACCGCCATAACCAAGGCACCCTGCTTCAGTGTCAGAATTGGTGGCGCCAAAACAGAACGTGCTAATGTTTCGACATACGTCTTCGAGCCGGTAGTCGTCTGCTGGTACGTCAGCTCCTCACCGTCAAGCGCCGCCAGTCGGGCTTGATTAATAGTATCGACATCGACATTGGTCGTATGAAGCTCAGTTGTATCAGCTTCTGGTGGTGGCGTCACCCGCTGCAAAAGTGCCTCAACATGATGCCGACGTATATCGCAGCGGCGCAGGGCCGCCAGGATATCGTGCAGCTTATCGTCCTGCTGGCGGTACTGCTGCTGCAAGTACAGCACTACCGGCTTGAGCTCCTGCCAGACATCGGCATACACGACAAAATTACCCGCACGACTCCCGCCTCGATTAATCGGTGGTAGCTGAAAGAAATCACCACTCATCACCACCTGAACACCACCAAACGGCCGCTCATCCTGGCGAACATGGCGCAGCACCTGGTCAACCATGTCAAGCCGAAAATCATGCAGCATGGAGATCTCATCGATAATCAGTATGTCGGTCTTGCCGATCACATCACGCCGTGTTTTTGACAGGCGTTCAAAAAAGTTGTTCGAAAGTTGATCAGCGATACCAATACCGCTCCAGCTGTGGATTGTGTTGCCTGCCAGATGTGTCGCAGCCAATCCGGTGGTCGCAGTGACCGACACTTTCTTACCCTGAGCACGTGCTTGGGTAATAAAGGTGTTCAGCAGATATGTCTTGCCTGTACCGGCCGCACCAGTCAGCAGTGCCGACTGTCCACTCAACAAAATTGCCAAAGCCAGCTCTTGGTCCATCAATCCATTACCCTCGCGGTGGCTCTCCCTCTGACTCGGCCAACAATTTCTTGCCGGTGATCTCGTAGCGCTTGCCGGTCAGCTTGCTCTCGATATAGTCTTCGTTAATCAGGTTGACAAAAGTATCAAGATCACTCCCATCCATAATGATGATTCGGCCGGCGTCGTCGCTCATCAGGTCGAGCTGCATTTCGTCGGCGTAGTCAAGCACCTGCTGCTGGCTGATAGCGCCGACTTCGACTTTTTGTAGCTTGTTGACCGTCTTTTTGCGCTCCTTGACAAGCATGTTGAGGTCTAACCCTTCTGGGAAACTCAGCGCATATTCACGCTCGATCTCAGCCACCTTTTTATCAGCGATCACTTGCTTTTTGTAGTCATAGCCAAACAGCCGCTCAAATTTGCGCTGATGAAAGACGAAAACATCCTGGCCAACGATCAGCACCTGATTGTCGTCGGGCAGCCGAAACCCGACCTCTGCCTGAAACGCCCCAAATCGGCCATCAGCAAATTGCCAGGCCTGCGCCCCCCGAAGCGACTGAGCTTGCTGCAGTAGCTTGACGGTATAGCACACGCTTTCTCTGTGGTCGGGGTCGGTGATACGAGCGATCATCCCCTTCATGCGCTTGAATTCATGCTCGATATCAGAGAATTCGACAATATCGGCCCGCTCATGCTCAATCACATACAGCAGTGTCTCAGCCCGGCCAACCTTGGCCAGGTCGGTTCGCAGCAAGACATTGTCTTCTGCTTCGCTCATCTCATAGTCGCGAACGGTTAGTCCTGTACCCGCCCCTAGATTGACGAAATTACTATAGCTATACAGAAACAGTGATCGCAGCTGCTGCTCGACCTCTGGCTGTAGTGGCATCTGATATGGTGTGTAGTGTTTATTAAATAAGAACAGTTCTATCTGTAGCTTATCCTTGCGAGCATCGAGCTGATTCGCCCACAAAAAAATATCGGTCGGTTCCCTTGTCTCCTCCATGTCTTTAGTATAGCAGACTTTCGGAGGTACTCAGACCATCAAATGACTTAAACCCCAGTAGGTTTAGCCGGCTCTTGGCCCCTCCTCACTCAGGCTAAAGCCGGACCCCTTGGCGAGCTTTCTCGGCCCACTGATCAGCCAGTTCGTTGCCTTCGTTTCCCTGGTGGCCACGTACCCAGCGCAGTTCGGCATTAGATTGCTGGTAGAGCTGATAGAGCTCTTGGACAATATCAAGATTTTTGATAGTACCACCCTTCTTAGTCCAGCCCCGCGCCTGCCAACCGGGCGCCCACTTCGTCAGTACATTGAGCCAAAATTCGCTATCGGTATAAATCACACACGCCGCACCATCAGCATCCGCCAGTGCAGCGATCAGCGCCTTGCCCTCCATTCGGATATTAGTCGTCTGACCCTCTTCGCTCCCTAAAATATACGGCTTTGCATCCTTGATCACCGCGAAGCCGCCTGGCCCGGGGTTCGGATTCGCCGAGCCGTCAGTGTAGTATATTGTCATATCCGGCGAAACTTCACTCATCCCGCACCCTCAAGCGCCACACACTCTTCAACCAGCCTGTCGAACGACCCCGAGTCGGATGAGTACGGCGTATCACCAAGGCGGCGGCCGTAGATATACCGCATCACTTCCATGCCCTCCTCGGCCAGCTGGCGCCGCCTCGTGAAGATCGCTATCTGCTCCGGCTCTGGCAGCTGGTCTATGTTCTTTGGTAACTTGCCGAGGGATTTATAAATAATATGCGCGATCTCGCCGCGGCGGCTGCGCTCACGCTCATCGCGAGTGACAAACTGGATCTCCACCGGCACCTTGCCCACCATGAAGGTCACCTTCGCCACCTCGAAGCTGGGGAAGCCTTGCTTCGCGACTCGTTCGGCCGATTCTGGCTTGAGCTGATACAGGCTTTCGTCAACTCCAGCCTGCTGAAGGGCTGCCTGTATACTCTCGACAAAGCCAGCTTGCCCCTGAATATGAATCGCCTTGCGCTTACTCGGGGCCGGTTTGAGCTCGATATTGTCATCGCTATCCATCGCCCGCTGCTGGAGCAGACGAATGAACTGGCTAAATTCATGCGGGAGGGTTTTCTCATTTTGCGAGATAACTGTCATCGCGAATATGTCCATCGGTAGCTCTGGGTTGTTCACCAGCTTTTTTGCCAACGAGCCTCCCGTCTTCAGCCGGTAGTTGCCACCGACGACGATATCGTTGCTAAGCTTACCCACAAATTCACCAATGTGAACTGGTGTCTTTTTTGTCTGAGGGTTTTCTTTGACCGCTTTTGCAATCTCTACATCTGAGATCGAACCAAAAATATCAGCAATAAGCTCCTTGGGCCCATAATTGGGGTAGAACACTTCATTCAGTATGTTTTCTGCACGCTCCACGACTGCACTTTCACCCTGGAGGTGAAGGAGCAGTTTGTGCGCCTCGCTGCATAAGTCCATCGTCAAGCCATCGATCGCCGCTGCTTCCAGGATAGGAGAATAAAAACACAGCGCCTCCTGAGCGTCTTGCACCCAGGCTGACTCTCGCTGCGATGGCCGATTGTGCAGATTATCAAGCAGCTCAATCGACTTTGTAACAACGGCACCAAAGAACTCGCTTTCATGCAAGAATGTATCCATGTGTTCAAAGTCAACTGACGGCCGGATCGCCTTGAGCACCTCGGTCGGTACTTCACCTTGGTAGCCATCTGCCAGCACCTCGACTACCTGCTTTGATAGCCCACCCCTTTTTTCGGCTTCATAGGCCATTTGGGTGCGGTAGTGCCCGGAGGCCCGCTCAGTAGCAATCATCTCGTTCAGTATATGAGCGATTGTCTGCCGCTCATCGTCTGTCAGGTGTTTTGAGGCAAAAAACCCAGCAAGCGCGTCAGCTGCGGCAGCCGCTCGCTCCTTGGTATACTTAGGGCTTTCTTTGTTGAGTAGTCGATCGCCTAGGTCATGCAGTAGCACCGCCATTTTCGTCTCGAACAACATCTCGTCACTGACGAACGACTCAACCAGTGCCAAGACTCGCTCGGCGTGCTTATCAATCCCTCGCCGGTCAAGGCCAGTTTCTGCATATTGTGTCAGTGCATCCACCGCAGCACCAAGCACCGCTTCTTTATGGAGATCCTTCTCTTCGAACCACTCTAAAATCCTCGCTGTCGATTCTGATACTGGCGAGTTAGCCCTCTCTAAAGATGGCGGTGATTCTATTTTTACTACCATTGCGTAGCGGACTATATCACATACCCTTTATCTGTGCAAGCATAACCAATTGCTGGGGTAGATCGGCCAGCGATTGAACGACCGGCCACCGCGCAGTCGACGTGCTCGCAATACCGTTGTATGTAGTTGACTGAATAAACCGAACCCCTGGCGGCAGCTGCCCGCCAATTGGCTTATCGTCGACCAGCCACCGCTCAGCATGAGCCAGCTGTGACTGAAAGAACTCACCCTTTGGCCGCTGGACAACAACGACCGGCACTCGCTCAAGCGATGGACACAGCGCCACCTTGAGCTGCTGATACTTCGCTGCCCCGTAGGTCAGTACCGTCAGCTGAGTATGCGCTGACGCCCAGTGAATCAACTCCTTGGTACCCGGATACTCCAGCCGGCCATCTGCCAGCACCGACTGACGTAGCCGCCGATAAACAACCGCCGGCTCTAGGCCCAGCTGCGCGAGATGGGCGTCAAAATCATAATAGTGTAAGCCGCTCTCTGAGTCTTCAACATAGTAGCAGGTTTGCCGCTGCTGCTCACTCGGCTCCACCCAGGGGAACCACTGATGAAGCAGCGACCACTTATTGGTATCAAACAAATTTGTCTGGAACAATGTCCGATCTAGATCGACATAGAGTTGTATCATGGTAATTTCTGATCTTAGCTCCGGCCCTAGGCAAAGTAGATCCGCATCAACTCCCGGGCTACTTTGTCGCTATCGTGGCGGATCAAACTACGCTGCGCGGCCAGTGGATCACTGGCGGCATTGCTATTGTGCCATATCTCGTCGGCAATTAATCGCTTGCCTGAGGCATGATAATGCTTTCCTTTGAGAGTATGGGTATCCCACTCCACCAAATATTCACCGTCATGAGCGTAGCGAGAAATCAGCTTCTCGGGCGGGCGGTGATTATTGTACAAAACATAGTCCATTGCCACCCCGGCAAACCGCTCAATCTCTGACACAAAGTCCTCTACCATAAAGCCATCGGTCTGACTTGGCTTGGTCACTAGGTTGCAGACATAGACTTTCTTCGCCTTAGTCTCAGCCAGCGCCCGAGTCACCCCGCGCACCAGTAGCGCCGGTGCCAAGCTGCCATACAGTAGCCCTGGCGCCACCACCACTAAATCGGCATCCAAAATCGCCTGGCGGGCCCGTGGATTGATAAACGCTGCTGGCTCAAGCTCTAGCCACGGTTTTTCGGTCGATGGAATATGCAGTGCATCAGCAGCGTGCTGGCCATTTACTACCGTGCCATCTTGCAGTGTGACGATCAAGTTAGTGTCATCCAGCGTGATCGGGTAGACTTGGCCACACACTCCGAGCACCTCGCTGGCTGTCTCGACCGCCTCAGCAAAGCTACCGGTCATCTTCTCGAGTGCCGCCATGAACAAATTACCAAAGGCATGGCCCTTCATACTGCCCTCGTCAAACCGATAATTAAACAGGTCGCGCACCTTTGGCGAACTACTGAGCGCCACCAAGCATTGCCGGACATCGCCGGCGGGCAGCACCCCTAGCTCATCGCGCAGGGCGCCGGTCGAGCCGCCATCGTCGACCATATTCACCAGCGCGGTAATGTTCTGAGTGTATTTTTTGAGGCCGCTAAGTAGCGTAAAACTGCCAGTACCACCGCCGATGACGACGATCTTTGGCCCAGCTGCCTGGAAGGTATGTGGTGTGTCGATCATGCTACTAACTTACTACTCGCCTCGTAATGAATCAAGATACGCCCGCAGACCTGGTAGCCGGAGCGCCGCCGCCGGCACCTCCTTGACCACACTGAACTGGACCTTTTCTGGCCGATTTTTTGGCAAGACCCCCTGTATAGCCTCACCGACCACTTGACGAACCGCCCGCCAATTACTCGTCTGGCTGGTCGCTGCCGTACTAATCCAAAGTTCATTTGGGTGTCCAAACATCGCGGTTGCAATATCATGCTGAAGCTTATCCAGACTCGATGCTGACAAAGCCGCAAAATCGCTTTTGCTCATCTTGCCGATTAAGTGATCCACTTTTTGTTTCGCAGCTGTGAGAGCCGGGTCGTAGCCGCTCTCGACCAACCTTCTCCACTCTCGGTCCTCCTTGAGCGACCCCAAAGTTGGCAAGATCGATGGCGACGCCGACATATCAGGCCGCGCCAATACCAAGCGGCTAATATCAAGATCCGACCCGATAATATACGGAGTAGCCGCAGCAAGTGCCCGCCCACCCAGCTCTGAGCCGATCAGTGATACTTTTGGATGGTTCTTGTTATCAAACAGTGAGATGAGCCAGTTCGCAGTCTTTTCGCCAACCCCTCCGTAGCGGCCACGGCTGATATCGCGCTTGTCTGACGAAAATAGCTCATTGCTATCAATATGCAAGCCAGCCAACGCTACTGGTCGATCAGGCTGTTGCGAGAGCTGCTGTGCATATGCTGCCATCAGCCGCTGCGAATACGGGTCATCTGATGGAGTCGGCAGCGTGACTACCACCGCCTCTTCTGTCTCAGCGAGCAGTTTTTCATGCCGAGAGAAAACACGGTGGCGACCCTCTCTCGAGCCACACAAGAACAGTGCAGATGAACCAAGCCCCTCCTCCACACGACGATATAGAGAAAACGGTCGCCTGTCGATAGTGAGGCCACGCGCCACATTATCCGGTATCTTGCTGAGTTCACCAGGCCCCCACTCAAGACGGCCAGGGTTCTGCGCAGAACGGTTAAGAGAGAAGGTTTCGACGGGGATACCACCCTCCGCCTGCTCCTGCTTATCAAGTGATCGGGTGACTTTATCGGGATTCCATACCATAATACCCACAACTATAAAACGAACCAGCGAAAAAGGCAAGATCCTGCGTACCTACTAATTCAATAAAGGCTAGCTTCTCTCGCCCTCCCCCAAATACTCTGCTGCGTCATTGATCAGGAAGAGGCTGACATCGTCGCGAGTTTTGCCAGCTTTATGGAACGGTGTACTGATAACCTTAATCAAGATAAGCATATAGACCAGCGTGAAAGTGATGGTGCCAACAATCGCCAAGCCAGCGTAGAATGGATCGATATCGGTGATCATCAAGAGGATAATCAGCGCCGCCACGATAGAGCGCGCCAAAATGGTCGCCGAGGGGATAAATTTGATACGCTGGATATAATTAACGCGGTGGCGCGACCTGAGCAGCACCGTCTGTTGCTGCTTCAGCTTGACGATGAAGTTTGGTGGCACCTTGCCCCGCTCCATCTCGGCAAAATAATCGCCAAGGGCGCGGATATCTTTGCGCGCGTCATAGGACCGCTTGCGCGCATCGTCGACAAAACTACGCGCGACGTTTTGCAGCTGCGCGCGGAACCCATCCAGGTCAAACACTGGGTAGCTGGCGTGAATCTGCACCGCATCGTCATACATGTCCTCCAGCTGGGCCGCAAATTCCGCCGGGATACGCTCCGATTCTTTATAGTCAGTAATCGTCGCCGACAGCAAAAAACCGATGACGAACACCACACTCGACACCACACTATTGTGCAGCGAGCTCTGCGGGATCAGCTCCAGGTGGCACTGCCGGATAACATACTTCACGACCACCACCAGCACCGCCGCCAAGAGTGCCTGCCAGAAAATCTTAAATAGCCTTCCTTGTTGAATAACCTTTTTTGGAGGTTGTCGCATAAACCAATTATACTATATCCGCATGAGCACCCGCATCAATATAAGCTTGCCTCGCGAGTTATTAACATACCCGAGAATGACGCTTCAGCCAATCAGCAATCGCATCAATATCAAGCTGATCGGTCGCGACGCGGACGGCGAAATCTTCTAGTTCACCTCGCTGTGCTGTAAAATTATACCCGTTCACCTCCAGCAAAGTCAGTCCAGCGAGCATTGCTGTCCGCTTATTGCCATCAGTGAACGGATGGTCACCAATAATCCCGCGCATCAATGCCGCTGCCTTGGCAAATACTGTTGCGTACAATTCCTCGCCAAATACTACCTGATGCTGTGCCGACACCACAGCTTCTAGCCGACCAATATCACGCACACCACCAGCACCGCCGTCTTTGACAAGCACTAGCGCATGAAGTTGCAAGATCTGCTCGAGAGTCAAACCAATCATCAGCGCTTTGCCAAACTAGAAAAGTCCTCTTTGTATCGCTCAAGGAGCGAATTTGCAGTTTTGAGCACCTGATTATCGTCAGCCGCCTCCGAACGCTTACGCACCGTGACTTCAATTTCATCGCCATCGCAAATCCCCAGCGCCCGCAAATCCCGCGCCGGCAGTGTCACGCCGCGGCTCGAACCAATCTTGATAACCTTCTGAATTGTAGTGATTGTCATGCAAACATTATAACAAAATTATAATTTTATTGCAATGTTACTATAAATAGCCTAGATGATCCGCTCCATCTAAATTCTGCGTTATGAGATCTCCGCTTGGGAAGATTCGTCAAGGACATAAACAAAATTTCTTTGATAAATTTATATCTTATCCGCTTCTTTCTTTATTAGCTTTACTGTGTTAGTTTAACAAGCTGGGAATTACCTACTCGTGATACTCTTTTATTTTAC
>ERZ773083.392-NODE-392-length-36875-cov-7.261135_pt1 | contig 36875 bp, 36 predicted proteins | sample MGYA00511465_ERZ773083 | MGnify/ENA primary metagenome ERZ773083 (study PRJEB29015, sample SAMEA2738001) | human oral metagenome | biome: human oral; feature: human-associated habitat; material: dental | place: China | collected 2060 ... | reverse complement strand
AACAGCTCAAAAAGCTTGATTCAACTACCGTGACACTGCTTTTCTCGGACAAAGATACTAAATACAACAACGCTGTAGTGCTCAAGAAGTGGCTTGAGAGTAAATTAAAATAATAGGCTTATGGGCCGTAACTACATCTCTTGCGAGAAGAACTCCTGGTAGAATGCCAATTCTTCAGGAGTGTCAATGCTTGATGAGAATAAAATATTTGGTCGTACAATGCCGCTATTCTTATCTGCAGTGTTTTCTTTAGAAGCAAGCAGATTTGCCTGCTTTAGCAAACGCTTAAGCTGATGAGCAGCTCCTGCACCGCCATCAAAAAATTCTACGTTGCCTAAAACAGAACTAATTTGCTTCTTAATAAAGGGATAATGTGTACATCCAAGAACCACGGCATCTGCCTGACCAGCATAATCTCCTAAAAGCTCAGTCAATCGTTTGTGCAACTGTTCTGAATCAGTCTGACCAGATTCAATAAGCTCTACCAAGCCTTCTCCTGGAATAGAGATAACCTTTGCGGAAGGATGTAATCGCGACTCAAGATTATGATACTTCTGTAAAGAAAGTGTTGCCTTTGTAGCCAGAACAATCACTGTTCCATGAGGATACGCAGTCACTGCAGGCTTAAGAGCCGGCTCCACACCCACAATAGGTAGATGAGGATAGATTGCCCTCAGTTCGTCTGCGGCAGCAGCTGTTGCGGTATTGCAGGCTATAACCAGTGCTTTAGCACCCTCATCAATAAACTTTTTAGCAATAACAGACGAACGCTGTGCAATCTGCTCTTTTGGCTTAGTGCCATAGGGAGCAAATGCAGAATCACCAAAATAATGAAACGTCTCATGAGGCATTTGAGCAACAAGATGCTTAAGCACACTCATGCCGCCAACGCCCGAGTCAAAAACACCAATAAAACTATGAGGAGTCAGACGAGCTTCCATTACAAACCTTTCAAACTGAATGTAAAGTATTTTATACCTTTATCATTCAAAGGTTGATTTACATCACTCTTGGTTAAAATGCCAAAGATATGTTTTTAATGATTGGAGTTTTATGAGCAACGAAGGTAAAAAAGTAAAAGTCCACTACGTAGGTACCCTTGATGATGGAACTAAGTTTGACTCTTCCCGTGATCGTAATGAGCCACTAGCATTTACCTGCATGGCTGGCCAAATGATTCCTGGTTTTGACCAGGCCGTCAAAGATATGACCGTTGGACAGATTGTTGACGTCCATATTCCAGCAGCTGAAGCTTATGGTGAGCGCCATGAAGAGGCAGTACAGCCTGTTCCTGTAGCTCAACTTCCTGGATCTGAAAATCTTGTTGCAGGCCAGCAGGTCACCTTAGGCACCCCTGAGGGATATCCTGTTATGGCAACAGTAGTCTCAAACGACGGCACCACTATTGTCTTTGACACTAACCATCCAATGGCTGGTAAAGACCTTAACTTTAACATTGAGCTTCTTGAGGTTGAAGAGTAATCCACTCCCCTTTTATAAGGCGAGAAGGGCGTAAGTGCTGTGGCATTTACGTCCTTCTTTTTTGCACCAAGATAGACAACAAAAGAACTTGGCTATATATAGCCAAGTTCTTTTACATAACAAGTTATTACAGGCAAAGCCTTAGCTCAGAACAACGCCACCAAGCCAGCCCCACCTTGGAGTACTCAAAGCACCAAGTTGAGAAATCCAAGAACTTAAACTCTGGCTTCTTACAACACCAGAGAGGCAGTGCCTGACCATGCCGCCACCAATGTAGATACCAACGTGACCGTAAATCAAAGCTGCAGCAGAGCCACCAAGGGTAGGAACAGCAATAATCATGCCAGGCTCAATAGCGCTCTGGTCTGTAGAGTAACACCAGGAGTAATACATATCGCATGCATTGCCGTAGAAGGTGCCAACGCCTGCGTTTGAGAAGACATTAGAAACCCAAGCAGCACAGAAACCTGCGCCCGTAGATCCGGTATAACTTGCAGCATTAACAACTGCAGCAGCAGAGCCAGAACCAGCAGAAGAGGTTCCTCCTCCACCGCCGCCGCCATAATAGCTGCTACCGCCGCCACTATTGCTTGACGAAGCAGCACGTTGAGCGGCAACACGCTCTGCCTCCTGCTGGGCAGCAAGAAGCTCAGAATCACGCTGAGCAATAAGCTCTTTAACGTTGTCATCAAGATTAGAAACAACGTTTGCAGCGTCTGCCTGACGAGCAGATATCTCATTGAGCTGGGACTCCTGAGAAGTACGAAGATTTTCAAGTTCAGTCTTCTTATTCTCAAGTTCAGTTTTCTCGGACTGAAGAGCAGCCTTATCTGACTCAAGGGCAGCCTTCAAGTTCTTAACTTCCTCAATCATCTTCTGATCGGACTCAGAGATTTTATCGAGATAGTAAATATTAGAAGTAAGCTCCTCAAAGCTTGCAGAAGAAAGAATCATCTCTAAAGCGCCAGCTGGACCAGCTTTATAGTTGCTGGACATACGTGCGCCAAGTGCTTTTCTCTTCTCGGTAATCTGAGTTTCTTTTTCAGAAATCTCTTTCTGTTTAGCATCAATTTGATTCTGCTTATCTGCAATCTGACCAGAAATAGCACCAATCTGAGAGTTGGTGTCATTCAGACTTGCTTGCATGTTAGAAACTTCGTTAGAAATCTCATCAAGCAGCTTCTGAGCAGCATCGTAGTCACTACGAGCAGCATCAATCTGAGACTGTGTAACACCAAGAGCAGGGCGCGTGTTAATCAGTGAAGCAGTAACGGCAGCGGCAGCAATGCCCATGCCGGCAAAAATCTTAAGAGCATCACGACGATTAAAAAGAGCATCACTCTGCTCCTCGATGGTCGTGCTTTGCTGTTTCTTTAAACTCATTAGGGTCTCCTAGAACGTTTAGTAGTACGGTGTGACCTTTGAGAGACTATTCTACCCGAGATAGACGTCGATATTCAAAAAGATACGTAATTTACAAACTACCCGAAAGAAATTTTAGGGAGCTTTAGCTCTAAATTGTGAGGTCAGAGATAGGATTTAGCGGTTCTCAATATGTGCAACATTTTTAATTGAAATGGTAATCCTACCGTCAGACTCATGAGAAAATTCTAAGTAACCTGGACGATCTGTTAGGTTTGAAGGAAATGAAATCTCAATTCCCGTATCTGTCCGAATCTTATGATTCTTTGCAATCCTGTTAGCAACGCCGCGTTTAACAGGAACTTCTTCTGGAAGCTCTCTACTTGCCACCTGAGCTTCGTACTTTTCCTGAATCTCAGGACGCTCTTCAAAGATACGCTTACCAACCTTGATGGGGTCTACGACCTCTTCTACCTCTGCTGCTTCCGCAACAGCAGCCTTGGCTCGAGACACCTCAACGGCAGGCTCAAGACCATACTCTTCTGCCAAATCCTGAACAATAACGGTTACCTCGCCAATAACCTCATGGCTTGATGCCTCTGAGCTGCACTCAAGAAACAACTCGGGAATAATAAACTTTCCTTCTCCTGCTACAGAACGATCATGATCGTGAAAATCAATAGCACCCGTATCTAAGTCAATGACTGCATACGAGTCAACTTTTTGCGTAGGCGATGGCAACGTTGCATCTTGACGCAAAATCTCGTTTGATGAGCCGTTAACATCATGTATAAAGGCCTGCTTGCGTGGGAGAAGCACAATGGCAAAGAGTCGTCTTCCCTCACCCTCAAATGCCTCAGCCTGAGCATCCTCATCATCTACAGCACTGCTAGCAAGCGCTTGACCTGCATCAGTATCAATGTAATCAGCCACAAGAAGATCACACTGCTCAACGTCATCTGCACGACGAAGCTGTTCCCAGAACCACTGGGCAATCTGGCAAGAAAACTCTACAAACTCAACGTCTCCGTGCGCGTATTCCTGAAGACCGCCAGCAAAATTACTGGTAGGGGCAAATTCTCCATGTCTAGACTCTGGGTTTGCCGTAATCTTACGCAGTCTACGCTGTACATATGACTTTGTCTGACGATCCTCTAAATCCAAAATAGATTGAGAAAAGTATTTAGTTCCCGTCTCAAAATCAAAGACGTGAAGAATTGCCTTAGTGACTCTAAGCATGAAAAACCTCGTTTATTGCAGATGTTTATGACTGGCGAGAAACCCTAGTGCTTAACGCACATCAGAGGATCGCCAATCTTAACCAGCGGGCGACCACCAATCAGCGTTCCAGACTCACCAATAAGGTCAATGCGCTCATACGTATCTGCGTTGACGACGGTAACAACTACAACGTTCTCATATCCTGCCTCTTCAATGGCAGCAGAATCAAACGAAATCAGTGGCATACCAGCTTTAACCTCATCATTAGCATGAACGTAACGGATGAAACCCTTACCATTCATCTCAATGGTGCCAACGCCAATGTGAATCAAAATCTCAATACCAGTATCAGTAGTAAGACCAATTGAATGATTAGTTACATTAGTTGCTGTAACACGAGCATTGCAAGGAGCATATACACAATCAAGACCAACAGGCAAAATACCGTAGCCTTGACCAAAAAGGCCACTTGAAATTACCTCGTCATGCACCTCTTGAACGCTTACCAAAACACCAGAAATTGGTGCATAAATTGTATCTTCCCTGGTAGCAAATGTGGCTTTCTGAGGCTTTTCAGTTCCATTAGAGGGAACAAACACATTTTTAACCTTTGACCAAAGACCCATGATGCCTCCTCTAGTACATACTCTGCACAGATGTCATCTGACATAACATTTCTATTTTACCTAAGCAAGAAGGACGAATGCTCCACAGAGAAACATCCGTCCTTCTTTCACGAATTTATAACATTAAAACTGTAAAACTACTGCATCTTTCTTGAGCTTCTAAAAATAATAGAACGCGCAGCAAAATACGTAACTAAGAAATAACCCCCATACAAAGCAATGACAATAGCAACTACTCCGCCAATAGATTGTGAAACATCAAAGTTTCCCACTGTTTTTATAATATTTACCATCAATGACATAGCGCATGTTGCATGTGCCATAGATACAAGCAGAGGGAACAAAAAATACACGCCAATCTGAGTAAAGAGAGCTCGGCTGGCAAGACCCTTCTCGGCACCCAATTCTGCAAGGACCTGATAAGCGCGGGCATTATCCGAAGCCTCTGATAGCTGCTGAAGCGCAAGAATTGCGGAACAAGCGATAAAAAGTATTAGACCAATATAAAGCGCAAGATAGGTAACAATAGCGCTAAGACCTGCATAATTTGAAAGATACTGGGCAGTAGTAGTTGTCAAAATCAACTCATACGAATCAGAATCAGATCCAACAAGTTCACCATCATCAAAATACTTCTTAATTTGCTCGCGGAACTTGGATTCTTCTTTATCATCAGCAGTGTTATATGTTCCCACTATATATGATCCTGCTGAAACAACACTCTTTGGAAAACTCTGGTCTGCAAGTACCATGATTCCCATTCCTGGCTGTAAAAGTGGGCCACCTTGAGTTTGACCCTTATCAACAGTCTCTCCTACTGCATGATACGTTGTGCCTTGAATTGTTAAATTAGGGTTCTGCGCAAGTGAGTCTTTCCAATACTGGGCAACGCTGTTATCAAGCGTCCAAACCATATAGCCATTTGTGCCAAAATCAATAGGATCAAGACCTGATGCAACACGAAGCTGGTTATACTGTGAAGCACGCATAACCGTAATATCCTTATTTGAAATATCTTTTAGATTTTCAGATACATAAGCTCCATAATAATCAGCAAGTTTCTTCCCGCCCACTTCATCAATCACATGATAGGTAAAACTTGGCGTTGTAGCGTCATCCATTACATAATAAGTATCTGCCTGAATAACCCTTTTTATAACCTGGTTCCATTCTGGATCTATCTTCTGAAGCGTTGTCGTGTAGTCAACTGTTTCTGCATTATGTGGTTCAAGCTCATTCTTCTGATTTGGTCTAATAGATGCGCTCATATCATAGGTACGAAATACGTTCATTTCACTATTAATGGCATTAACCAATGAAAAGCCCGATCCAAGACCGCAAATAGCTACAAAAAGCATGGCACAAACTAAAGAAATAGAAACCCATGCTGTATTTATTCGAGCGTTGAACTGCCGTAAAATAAAAGAATGTAGCCCTTTAAAATAGAAATTCTTTCTTGTTTGCAAAAAGCGCAGCAAAAAGCCAGAGATAGAAAAAAAGAAAAGTGCTGTACCAATAGAAACTAAAACTGTTGCACCAGCAAATTCAATATCAAGCGTTTTCATGCCATTATGTTTAAGCATCACATACGACCATGCAATAAGCCCCAAAGATGCAATAAACACAAGAACTGATACGGTCAAATTTTTTACTTTGACAGTCTGAAAAACCTTATCTGCATTAAGAAGATCAATGAGCTTATAACGAGACACAGTAAATACATTAAAAATAAGCGCTACAACAAACATAACTGCAAAATAAAGAACTGTTTGAACTAAAGATGTCGTAGAAAACACAAAAGTAAACGATTCTATTGTGGCATTAAACATGTGCGCAGTTGCAAACAACATAAACTGCGACATAAAGATGCCCGCAACCAAACCAACAACCAATGCCAAAAAACCAACAATGAGCGTCTCAATGATCATAATCTTTGAGACATTTCTTTTAGTCATGCCCAAAATTTGATACATGCCAAATTCTTTTTTTCTGCGTCTGATCAAAAATTGATTAGCATATACAACTAAAAAACCCAGAATTACAGCAAGAAGAATACTTACGCCAGTAATGGTCTTACTCAATAACTGAACAATTGAGCGCGCATCCTCAGTTAACTTAAGAACCATTGATTGCTGAGTTATTGAGTTGAAGGCATAAAATAGCGCAACTCCCACTGCTAAAGTCAAAAAGTAAATACTAAAATCGCGCAGTGATTTCTTAACATTGCCCAGCGCGATTTTACTGTACATCAGCACCCTCTCCTCCCAAAAATGAAACAACATCCATAATCTGATCAAAGAATTGTTTCCTGGATTTCTCACCACGAACTATCTCATTAAAAATACGACCATCCTTAATAAAAATGACGCGATGAGCATAAGAAGCTGCATAAGAGTCGTGAGTAACCATGGCAATAGTTGCGCCTTCACGATTTAAACCTTCAAAGCTTTCCAGAAGTGTGCGTGCATTCTTTGAGTCCAACGCACCCGTTGGCTCATCTGCTAACACAAGAGATGGATTAGTCACAATAGCTCGTGCAGCTGCAACGCGCTGACGCTGACCGCCGGACATCTCATAAGGAAACTTATCTAATACATCAGTAATTTGAAGTAATTTAGCAACAACATTAACGCGTTCCAAAACTTCTTGTGCGCGAATATGCCCAATAGTCAAAGATAGGGCAATGTTCTCTCGAGCAGTAAGAGTGTCAAGGAGATTTGCATCCTGGAAAATGAAGCCCAGGCGGTCACGTCTAAAGGCAGAAAGCTCAGAGCCGCGCAGGCTGGAAAGCTCTTGGTCATCAATAAAGATATGACCTGCAGATGCTTGATCAATAGTAGAGATGCAGTTCAAAAGTGTAGTTTTACCAGAGCCAGAAGGACCCATGATGGCAATGAACTCGCCACGAGCTACAGAAAGATTAATGCCGTCCAGAGCCTTAGTAATATTTCCGCGAGTTCCATAGTACTTCTCGAGGTTTTGGCAAACCAAAACGGTATGAGGGGTAAGTGCTGAAGATTGTCCAGCCACAACAGTTGGCTGAGTTGGAACTGATTGAATAGCTGACATGTTACGCCCTTTCATTGGGAAACGAGTAAATCTTGAGATATATACTCCATTACTACCGTTCACATTGCCATCGATTGACCTTACGGAAACCTTACGCTTTTCTCACTTTGATGTGTCAAAATATCACTATCAAGCACACAGGAGAGGTATGCCATGAAGTTGACAATTAAGAGATTTGGGCAGCTTACCGCTAAAGAGTTATATCAAATTCTTTCTTTAAGAGCAGAAACGTTTATTGTTGACCAGCAAATTATGTACAACGATCTTGATAATGTTGATCAAGTTTCTACCCATGTCTTTTATCAGGATACTGACTCAGTAGCTGCATATTTACGCATCATTGATGCAGGACAGTCATACAACTCTCCCCTTCTTGGACGTGTATGTGTCAACAACAAAGGCGCCGGCATTGGCTCAAAGCTATTGCGCGATACCCTTGACTACCTGGCACAAGAAAGCGCCGCCTCCAAGGTGTTAGTTGAGTCACAGCTCAAAGCTCAATCCTTTTATGAGCGGGCTGGATTTACGCAGGCATCTTCTAAGGTGCTTGATCACTTTGGCGTTCTTCACCATTTGCTCTCCTTTGACCTTGATGCATATCGTCAGACGAGAAACACGGTCAGCATTGATGATGTTCACATTTCTATTCGACCGCTTGAAACAGCTGACTTACACGCTCTGCAGAAGCTTAGCGTAGAGACATTTGTAGACACCTTTATTGACTCAAATACGGCAGATGATTTGGCAAGTTGTATTGAATCACTCTACAACACAGAAAAACTTGCACGCGAACTTGCTGCTAAACACTCGTATTTCTATTTTGTTGAAGTAAAAGACCAGATAGCTGGCTACATAAAACTGAATACACGCTATGAGCAGACTGAGGGTCAGCGAGATGATTCGCTTGAAATTGAGCGTCTGTATATTCTTCCCCACTTCAAAGGCTTACATCTTGGATCAAAGCTCATGAAATTTGCCCTTGATCTAGCAAAAGATAAGGGCAAAAAACGCGTGTGGCTGGGTGTTTGGGAACACAATGAGCCTGCTAAGGCATTTTATTCACATTGGGGATTCAAGCGCTTTAGTCAGCACACCTTCCAAGTAGGAAGCGACCCTCAAACAGATGAACTGTGGGAACTAGAGCTGTAAGCTATGTGATTAATGCAAATCGGTAAAGGACTGATTAAACGTAATAGAAAAGATTGAGCCTTTACCAACAGTGCTGCTCACAGCAAGTTTAAGGCCCATCTTTTTACAGAGCTCATAACAAAGATAGAGACCCATGCCGGTAGATTTGGCGTACTTGCGTCCATTTTGACCGGTAAATCCCTTATCAAAAATACGAGAAAGATCCTCTTCAGGGATACCGATACCATTATCCTTAATAAAAAGAGTTGTCGAAGTGGTCCCCTCACGTGGTTCTGAGACAGACACAGAAATCCAAACGTTCTTCTCGCCAGGTGCTAGCTCCGGATTTGAATACTTTGCTGCATTAACCAGAAGCTGTCGCAAAATAAACTCAAGCCACTTTGGATCAGCTTTTACCACATGATCCAAATCATCAAAATGCGGAGAAACACCTGCATCAATAAAAACACGTGTATTGTTTTTAAGAGCATCTTTAACAATGAGCTGCAAGTTAACATCTCTAATAGAAAAATCTCGATCCACAGATGCACTGCGCGCATAAAAGAGAGCCTGCTCTATCAGCGATTCAATCTTAGTGAGCTGCGTCTGTACATCATCCATGGGCAAAGACGGATTATTCTGAGCAACTAAATGAGCTGCAGCGATGGGGGTCTTGATTTCATGTACCCACATCTCAATATACTCGCGATATTCCTTTGATCGCATATGCTCATCAGCAAGCTTGTCCATCATGGATTTAGACATGCTTGAAAGTGCATCTCTAAAAAGTCTCTCCTCAAGCGTTGAAGGTTCGTCCAGCATAGTAGGAACCAGGTAACCCTCTTTGTCAGTTGCTGCTAAATTATCAGCAAGCTGCTGGTAAAACCAACGACGATGAAAATAGTCAGCAAGAAGTGCAGCCGCTCCTATTACCCATAAAACCAAAATACAGTAGGCAATAGCAAACACGTTAAGTCCAATACCTTTAAGCATAAAGCCAATTAACGTGCTGCTTACTATGAGCGCAAAAAAGAAAATAGTTCGATTTTTTAAATACTTAAGAAGCGACATAGAAACCTACTCGATAACATAGCCAAGTCCGCGGCGCGTCATAACAAAATCTTCAACGCCAATGCTTGCCAAAGTATTTCTGAGGTGGCTGATGTTTACTGTCAGTGTATTATCATCAACAAACTCGTCCGATTGCCACAGCTCTTCTTGAATTCTCTGGCGAGAAACAACTGTCCCTGCATTTTGCATCAAAAGGGAAAGTATTCTGAGCTCGTTTTTGGTTAGCTCAACACTCTTCTGATTTGCAGAAACCTTGCATGAAGAAGAATCAAGCGTTACACCTGCATGTGAAAGTTGTGCTCCTGTTGTAACATCGCTATTTGTGCGCCTCAGTACTGAAGTAATATGCATGAGCAAAATCTGCGTGTTATATGGCTTGGCAATAAAATCATCCGCCCCTAACGAGAGCACCATAAGCTCATCAAGATCAGTATTTCTACTAGTAACAACAATAATAGGAACGTTTGAGAGCTGTCGTACTTCTCGACAAATCTGCTGTCCATCAATGCCAGGAAGGTTTAAGTCCAAAAGAACCAAATCTGGATGAGCGGCAATAATCTGCTGAGGAACTGCTTCAAAAGAAGTGAGCGCTTGAGCCTCAAAGCCATTTCTTTGTAGCAACAGTACCAACTCTTGCTGAATCTGATGATCATCTTCTACAACTAGGATTTTTGTCATACACACTCACCCCTTACTACTCTACGCAAGCCCTACAAAGTGCTGGGCGTTTTCCCAGAGTATGGTATACGTCTTCTCTTTTGGAATATCAAGTTGCTGCCAACGAAGCTCCGCCAAACGCTCGACCGTATGCACAACCATCGCTGGTGTGCACTCCCCTCCACGCAAAGGCTCTGGCGCCATGTAGGGAAAGTCAGTTTCTGAAAGCAATTGTGCCTCTGGACAGGAAATCATTGCCGCTCGAATATCATCTGAGCGCTTAAAAGTTGCTGCACCACCGAAGGCTATAAAGCAGCCAAGGTCTGCAAAAGGCTTCATTACCTCTGGACCGTCGGTATAGCAATGCAGGTCACAGCCTGCCTTAGGCACGCCCATACGGTTTAATATTTCCAGCGCCAAATCATGAGCGTGCGTATCATCAGCACCGTCACGCAAATGCAACTCAACACGTTGATTATGCTCGTGTGCAATGGAGAGCTGTCGCTCAAAGACCTTACGCTGGACCTCTTCTGAAACCTCACAGTATGGTCCAAAATCAAGACCAATTTCTCCCACACCAACGCAAAGAGGATGCTCAAGAAGTTCAAACAAGCGCTGTTCAGCCTCTTGGTTATAATCTGGCGCGCTATAAGGATGTGCACCAACCATAAAATACGTATGCTCAAACAAATACTCTGCAGGTAGATCGCATGATACACAAAGATCTGCTGCAGCTAGTTTTGTTAAAGCTTGGCGAGCCTCACTAAGCGTGAACTCAAACCATCTTTTAAAAGTGGTAGTATCTGCCCACTTACGAGGAAACTCCGTAGCAATGTCTACCGGCACAATAAGCATACGGACGCCCGCTGCGTCCGCACGTGCAAGAGACTCTGCAGCATTGTGCTCATGCAGACTACCTAAGTGGCCATGAGTATCGGCAACAGGAGCCAAAACACGCGGAGCTGAACGAGGCGTGCCGTAAATATCATGGAATAACTGACCATCAGAAAACGAAAGTGCTTCCACTTCTTCTGCTGGTAAATGATGCTTTTTCTTACTCACTCAAAGGCTCCAAAGCAGCGGCAAAACGAATAAAATCTTGACTAGTCAAAACTTCTGCACGAACCGTAGGTGCAATTCCCGTATCGAGAAACGCCTGATCAAGCTTGTCTTTATCAAAGCCAGACGCACTCATTGAATTACGAATGGTCTTTCTGCGCTGAGCAAAGGCAGCATCAATGACATTCATAGTATGTAAGAGCTCTTCTTCTGAAAGAAACTCAGAGGTCAATGGGTTTCTCGCCTCTGTGCGATCAAGACGAACTACGGCAGAGTTAACGCGTGGTGGCGGCATAAAGTTGCCGGGACCCACTTCAAACCTACCGGTAACCTGCGCAAACAAAGACAACTTTGCAGTATAGGCGCCATATGCCTTGGTAGAAGGCTTAGCGGCAATTCTATCGGCCACCTCAGCCTGCACCATGACTACCGCTCGCTCAAGCGAAGGGAGCTCCTGAAAGAACTTAAGAATCAGCGTTGCTGCCACCTGATACGGAAGATTGGATACAAACTTGGTTGGCATAGGGGTAGTCGAGGCAGCGCTCTGAGCAACAGCTGGAAGGGCTCCGTAAGCTTCAGCAAGCTTCTGCGGCGTGATTGCCAGCGCATCCCCCATAACCAATGCAAACGAATCTGGATGCGGTTCCTTGCAGGTTACTGCTAAGACTTTCTCAAGCTCAGAGTCTGCCTCAAGCGAGCAGACCGCAAGAGCGTTGTCGAGCAAGGCCACCGTGAGGGTACCCAAACCAGGTCCAACCTCGACAACCACATCAGTAGGCTGAACCTCTGCAAGCTGGACGATTTTCTCGATAATGTGGTCTTGCACTAGGAAATTTTGGCCCAGTCTATATTTAGTGGCAAGGCCAAAACGTTCTAGCGTATCTTTAGTGGCTCTCTGATTAGCAAGCCACGATGTCTGATGCGATGCGTGCTCCGACACGATTACTTACTTGCAAGACGTGGGAACAGAGCGTCTCCCTTAGAAACGGCCAAGCCACCCTGAAGCTTGCCCCATGTGCACTCGCTACGGGCATCGGTAGAGTTAATCTCTACCTCATCAATGCTCATACGGCGCAAAACCTCTGTAGATGTGGTAGGCATGAATGGCATAAACAGGTGTGCACAAATGCGGATAGACTCAAGCAACGTATAGATGATCTCTGCAAGCTCTGCAGCGCGCTCGGGGTCTTTTGCCACCGTCCAAGGAGCGGCATCCTCAATGTAGTGGTTAGCTGCGTGGACAAGCTCCATGATGATGTTCTTGGCGCCTACGTAGTCCATCTTCTCCATACAAGCAGCATAACGGTCATAGATGCCCTCAGCCAGCTTGCGCAGCGGATGGTCTGCAGCAACAGAAGAACCATCAAAGGTTGGAGTGACACCCTCAAAGTACTTATCGCTCATATTAAGAGCGCGAGAAACCAAGTTACCCCAGCTATTTGCCAGGTCAGCGTTATAAACCTGCTCCATACGCTCAAAGGAAATGCCAGAGTCCTCACCAGGAGTGACGTCGGTCATGAAGTAATAACGGTAACCCTCAACACCAAGCAAATCCAAAACATCCTTAGGTGCAATGGCGTTTCCGCGAGACTTGCTCATCTTCTCAACAACACCGGTCTCAGAGTTGCGGACATTCAAGAAACCGTGAGCAAAGATGTGCTCAGGAACAGCCTCGCCAAGGGCCATAAGCATTGCAGGCCAAATGACGCAATGGAAGCGGATGATGTCCTTGCCAACAACGTGCATCTGAGCTGGCCAGAAACGCTTTCTCATAGCAGCAGCCTCTGGACTATCATCACCGTAGCCAACAGCAGTGTAGTAGTTGAGAAGAGCATCAAACCAGACGTAGGTTACGTGAGACTCATCAAAAGGAACTGGAATACCCCAATCAAAGCTGGTACGGGATACAGAAATATCCTGGAGGCCAGACTCAACAAAGCTGCGTACCTCGTTTGCACGGAAGTCTGGCTCAATGAAATCTGGATGCTCAGCATATAGCTCGAGCAGTTTGTCCTGGAATGCAGAAAGCTTGAAGAACCAAGACTCTTCTGAGACGCGCTCAAGCTCACGATGGCAATCTGGACAAAGGTGTGCGCCCTTGCAACCAGCCTCTTCGTCTGCCTTCTCTACCTGGGTCTCAGTGAAGAAAGTCTCCTCATGGATGCAGTACCAGCCATCATAGGATCCCTTATAGATGAAGCCAGCCTCACGCATGCGCTCCCACAGATACTGAACAGCTTTTACGTGGCGCTCATCGGTAGTACGGATAAAGTCGTCATATGAAATGTTGAGCTCTTCATAAAGTCCCTTGAAAAAAGGAACCTGGGAATCACACCATGCCTGTGGAGACAAACCGTGATCAGCTGCAGCAAGAGCGACCTTCTCGCCATGCTCGTCCATACCGGTGAGGAAGAAGACGTCGTAGCCGGCAGCGCGTCTAAAGCGAGCCTGGATATCGCAAAGCAGGGTGCAGTACGCGGTTCCCAGGTGTGGCTTTGCGTTGACGTAATAAATTGGGGTGGTAATAAAGTATGACGGCTTAGCCTCGGGCATAATGACTCCCTTTGTGTAAGTTGCAATAACTTATTTATTGTAACAGTTAAATATCTACATTGTTTATATGCGTATTACGTACAATTTTGTTGACGATAAGGTTCAGAAGATACGCATAAAGATGCTATTTGGAGCACACTTGGGACACCAAAAAACACACCTCGGAAGAGTTCTGGAATCGGTCCTTGGTGACCTTATTCTTTATAAAATTCGTTCAATTTTTGGAACGCAATTCATACTAGAATGATGGCCTTAGCTCAATTTAGTCAACAAAACTGGTACAAGACCTTTGCGAACGCATATGGACAATCGACGACATGGAGTGTATGTTAGATTTGATTTGTGATATAGATATGAGAAATAATGAACTTGTCTTTATTGCTTTTATTGCAACACTTCCCCTTAAAGATGGACAAGATGAGCAATGAGTCCTGATGTACTAAAATCATCCATCAGCAGCATGATTGGAGGAGTTTGTTTCCTCGTTGTTGGATTATGGATGGTAAAGACGGGTAGTCCCATCTTGATTCACAACTACCATATTGCCCAGATTCCAAGGAATAGGATTCCTTATGTTGCAAAATTAATTGGATTCGGACTAGCGGTAGCGGGAGTCGGCCTTGTCCTCGCAGGTATCATAGCTTTCATGTTCAAAATTCCAGTGTCGGCGTCAGAATCTTTTGCTCTGCCGCTTGTCTTGATTTTTTTCGGTATTAGCATCTCCTTGCTTACGGTCATAATATTCACATTTCAACCGTGGTCGTAATGAATTTCTTCCCCGTAAAGTCTCTGAAACATGCTAAGAAAAACACTAAATTTAAAGCAAGTTACCACCGAACATTTCATTTACCGATATATAAAACACTGAGATAAGAGAGATTCTTATATCTCTTCGATTGGGTTTTGATTACAAAGTTGTAGACTTTTGTGGTCTTGTTCTCAAACTCATCCAAAGTAGTATTCGAATCCTACAAGAAGCGCTTTTACTGCATCTTTATAGACATACTGAAACTATACCTCGTGAGTAAGAATTGCCTGGTATGCCTCATCACGCGCAATACCAAACTTCTGAGCAAGCTCCTTGGCTAAGGCTGATTTTCTAATGCCAGCAGCAAGACCCGCCTGGATAGAGTCTTCGAGCGAGAGCGGAGACTCGCCCGCTGCCTGCGATGATGCAAAGGAAAGCTCTTCTTCTGTGGGAGCTGCAATAACCAAAACACACTCGCCTTTGAGGTTTTCTTTTGCAGCAAGTGCCTTAACAAGGCAAGGAGCCACATCGCGCACCACTTCTTCGTGCAGCTTAGTAAGCTCTCTGACAAGAGCCACCTGCCGGGTAGGAAACACCTCGGCTATAGCTTCAACAGTTGCAAGCACCCTAAACGGAGATTCATACAACACAATGGTGCCAGGAATTGCTGCAAGCTGCTGCAAGCGCTGAACAATCTGTCCGTGCTTTCTGGGCAAAAAGCCTTCAAAGAAGAAATGCTCACTTGCCAGGCCCGATGCAACAAGTGCACAAGTTACCGCAGAAGGACCTGGAATAACCTCCGTTGCAAGACCTTCTGAAAGCGCCGCATCAACCAAATGCTGACCTGGATCGGAAATACCCGGCATACCTGCATCTGACACAAATGCAACACGCTGACCAGCGCGAATCCTCCCAAGCGTTGGCTCAATTTGCGATTCAATAATATTTTGATCACAGCGCTGCAGCGGCACATGAATGTCAAATGCCGAGAGGAGCTTTGAGGTTACACGCGTGTCCTCACATAAAATGATATCTGCTGCTGCAAGCGTTTCTTTAACGCGCGGTGACGCGTCCGAAAGGTTACCAATAGGCGTGCCCACAATAGACAGTTTACCTGCTGAAAGAGTAGATTCTGTCATTACTCGAGCATTCCCCTCTCAAACGTTGCAAGCGCAACGCGCGCATCCCATGCAGCCAAAAATGCAGAGGTCTTCCAGGTCTGGAAGAACCATGCAGGACACGTATTGTACACTTTGAGCTGGCCAGAGGTGTAAATACGCTCAAGAGCAATTCTTCCTTCTGCCGTCATAGCGCCGTTGATGTTTGGTAGTGACGCAGACCACTTGCCTACCATTACGGGTAGACCCCCTGATGCGGAAGTCTTCAAATACACTTCGTTTTTATCAATGAGCTGCTGTACCCCACGAGGACCTGAACAATCAATTCCCTCACAAGGCTTATCAAGATGAGCATCAAGCCAAACATTTTGATACGCCTGTTGACTCATAAAGCGCCTAAACCCCTGAGGCCAGCCACCATCTGGGAGAATAACCACAGGTTCTTCTCCTGCCACAGATCTAATTGTCTCATAAGCACGGCGATAATAGTTTCTAAGCGAATGACCAGGTATTCCATCAGTTAGCTTAAAACCCTTGCGCACGCGAGGTTTAACCTCATCGGCTACTTCAATGCCATAAAAACCACTACGATGGGCATAATGAAGGGCAAGCTTATGCAGAATAGAAAGCGACTTTTCTCCAGAAATTCTGGTACGTGGAGCACCACCTGGCTGATCGTCCAAACCATCAGGTAATCCTGGATTTACTGCCAGTACAAAAATAACATGCAAACCAAGCTCTTCTGCCCATTCAAGAGCCTTATCAAGCTCAGCAATACAGCTTACATATGGTGTATCAGCGGCTTCTTCGTCAAAAACATACCAAGGCACAGAAATTCTCGCCGCATTAAAACCGCGAGCGGCAATGCTCACAAAATCAGAACTCTGAATAAATGAAGAACGATGCGCTTTAACAAGATTATGGTAGTCCTCAACACCTAGTGCTTTAATGAGCTGAGCCTCATCAATACAGCCAGTGCGCGCAAACGGCTCAGGAGTTACCCACGGTTCAAGCGTAAGCCAACCGGTTAAATTGACACCGCGCAATGTTCCGTGAGCCATGAAATTCCACCTCACCAAAAGATAAAACCTCTACATACGTAGAGTATACCCATCGAGGTTATGTTGCTCGCACAAGCTTTAAAAACAACAGGTTAATTCATATTTTTTGAATAAATGGCGCAATTGTTAGGTGTCTCATCAACCTCAACAGAAGAAACGGGTAAGCCTTCCGCTTCAAGTTGCTCAAACAAATACTTGGCCAGATTTTCTGCTGTTGTTCTAAAGGGCAGCACGGTAAGCGAGAAACCCTCTTCTGTAAGACAATTCAATGTCTTTTCAGAAAGAGAACCCTCCTCAATCAAAAACGTATGATCAAGGGAATCACACAGTGCACGGACCTTACGCTTAAAAACGCCAAAGTCCATAACCATATCTTTTTCTGTGCCAGCCTCGCCAAGTTCTGCAGTGGAAATACAAGCAGTTACGTGCCAGCGATGACCGTGGAGGTTTTCGCACTTGCCATAGTAGTTTGTAAGAAAATGTGCTGAGTCAAAGGCATATTCGGTCTTAAGCGTATACATTACGCGTTATCCTTTGAACCGCGGCTACGATTATCTCGTCCAGCTCTTCTATGCCTACGACGCGTAGCATTCTGTGACTGAGCGTCTGCAGATCCAGCATTAGATACACTGCTAGAGCCAGAAGCACTCTGTGAAGAACTCTGGGTCTTCATGCCTGCCCTATCACCTGGACGGCGAGTTCTCTTTGTACGAACCGGAGCCTGAGTCTCATCGGCGCTCTGTGTACTCTGAGGAGCATCTGTTCTTCTAAAGCGCTTGCCTTGAAGCTGTTTCTGAGCAAAAGTTGAGTTCTGCTCGTTCTTCTGAGATGCCTGAGTGTTTGTGACGCCATCGTCTGTTACGTGATGACGGCGACGCGTACGACGCAGCGTATCAGTTGCAGCATCAAAAGTGCTGGAACCAGAGTTTACTTGAGCGTTCTTTGAGGTTCTTACACGGCGAGTGCGAGAAGAGCTTTGAGCACCTTGTTCTTCTCGAGCGTTTCTTACGCTAGACTTCTGCGCATTTTCCTGCCTATTTGCATTACTCTGCTCGGAGCGCTCACGTTTGAGCCTTGGAGCCTCAGTAACAAAGAGGTCAGGATTGATTTCTGGCTCTTCATCAACTATCAGGCCGTTTGCTCTATCAAGTTCTGCTAGGGCCATCTGAACCTCAACAGATTCAAGACGCTCAAGTGCAGCGCGAGAAACGCTGTCTGGTCTGCAAGAACAACCTAGCTCATCCGACTTCTGCTGTGCTGCAGGAGATGCATCCATGTCAGCAAGAGGAATACGGACCACCTTGCCGCTCTCAAGACGAAGTGCAATCTCTTCTTTTGGTGTGTTGTACTCAACAATTTTTGCCATACCCAAAGGAGTCTCAATGACAGCATTACGCTTTGGAGCACGGTTCTTAAAGTCACGATATGCTTCAAACTCATAGCGCAAGCAGCACATTAAGCGGCCACAAGCACCAGAAATTTTGGTAGAGTTCAGAGGCAAATCTTGCTCTTTTGCCATACGAATAGAAACTGGCTCAAAAGAGAGACCAAACCTTCTACAGCAGAGCTCTTGTCCACAGTGGCCATAGCCACCAATGACTGCTGCCTCTTCTCTGACGCCAATCTGACGCATATCAATACGCTCATGAAGTTCATGAGAAAGCTCACGGACAAGCTGTCTAAAGTCCACACGATCATCAGCTGAGAAATAACAAACGACCTTCTCGCCATCAAAAAGATACTCAACGCCAATAGGCTTCATCTCAAGTTCTTCTTGAACAACAAACTTCCTGAATACAGGAAGCGCAGCCTCGCCCTTAGTGGCAAGTTCTTCTGCGCGAGAAAGATCTTCTTCAGTTGCTACGCGAACAACATCTTTAAGCTCAGCTTTGTTTGTCTTGTATTCAAACTCCTCCTGAGAAATCTCACGAGGATCAGCAATAGCAAGGCCAATCTCTAGACCACGCTCAGTCTGGCAAATGACGTGGTCACCTTCAAGAACGCCAGACTCCTTTGGATCAAACCAAAGGTCGCGTGCGGCGTATTCAAATTTCACCGGGACAACGGTGGGCATGTAAGTGCCTCCTTGATATGCAGCAGCATAACCTCAAGGGTTAGCTGGGGAGAAACAGAGCGGTCCAGGTTGTTTTGAGCCTCTTGCACCGCAGCTAGAGCCCCAAGTACACCCTGGGTATGAGTTTGAGACGCAACACGGTCAATAATGCCTGCCGCATCCGTATTTACTATTTCTTCATCGATTGCTTCGCAACATAAAAGTACATCGCGAAGAAGCGATTCCAGAATTGCCAACATTTCTATGATACCTGAACGCTCGCGCGCTGTGAGCTCTCGCTTATTTGCAGCCTCAACCTGCTTTAAAGCGGCGCTAGTAAGAAAATCCTCACTTTGAGCAAGCGCCTCTTCTTGGGCTCGCCTTACGTCACCTAGAGGAATTTTTGCAGCTTCTATCAGCTCTTTTGCAGATATGAGTACATCCCACGAGTCATTTCTGAGCAGATTGCCAAAAACGTCAATGAGTTGTCTGCGAATATTCTTGCGCGTAGACGACTGCAAAAACTCCACAGCTCTACTAGGAGTTCCTGTTGCTGCGAGCGCAATACGAGCTTCCTGTTCTGTGGCAGAAATCTCTCGCATAATAGCGGCTTTAGCTACAGCGTCAGTAAGCGTTCTAAACGCAACCACCTGACAACGAGAAACAATAGTGGGAAGTACCGCAGAAGAAGAACGTGCAGACAGAATAAAAATAGTATCTGCAGGTGGCTCCTCGATAGTTTTAAGCAGCGCATTTGCTGAATTCTCTCGAAGCAAATCAGCACGATCAATTACGTAAATCTTATGAGTTGATCGCATGGGAGCTAGGCTAACATCAGTGGTGAGCTGACGAATTTGCTCAATAAGATAACCGTTTGCAGAGGCTGGAGTAAGTACGTGCACGTCAGGATGAGTGCCGCGAGAAATACGAATGCAGTCGTCACAAGCAGCGTCACCGCCTTGAGCACAAAGAACGCACTGCGCTAAAGCTTTGGCCGCGAGACCTTTACCAGAACCAGGAACACCTACAAACAAATAGGCATGACCAAGTTTGTGTTCATGCAATGCTCGTGCAAGCAAGTTTTGAACCTGAGGCTGATCTTGAAGACGCGTTAGTGCCTGAGGAAGCGGATAAGCAGTATGAGCAGTATGTGTACCCTCTTGTGTCATGAAGACATCACTCACCAAGCTCACAGATGCCCGGAATAAGATCAGCTAACAGCTGGCGCGTACGCGTACGAACCTCATCAATACTGCCATCTGCATCAACAGCTTTTACACGCTCAGGCTCATCTTGTAGAAGCTGCTTATAACCAGCAAAAACACGCTCCTGGAAGGCAACACCCTCTGCTTCTAATCTATCAGTATCGTTTTGTGTAGCACGCGCATAAGCAACTGTTGGCTCAAGCATAAAAACAAGGGTTCTATCGGGAGAAACCCCACAGCTTCCCAAACGATTTGCATGGTTGACTAAGTCCGTATCAAGGCCACGGCCAGCTGCCTGATAGGCGTAAGTAGAGTCATAAAAACGATCACACAGAACTACCTTGCCAGATGCTAGAGCTGGGCGAATAACCTCTTCCACTAGCTGAGCACGACTTGCTTCGTAGAGTAACAGCTCACACTCGTCGCACATTGCACCGTTTTTTGGATTGAGAACAACATCTCTGATCTGCTCAGAAATAGCAGTTCCACCGGGCTCACGAACAAAGACCACATCAAAGTTAAGAGCCTTAAGGTCTTCTCGTAGAAGAGAAGCTTGTGTTGACTTGCCACAACCATCAACGCCTTCAAGCGTAATAAACAAGCCTTGTGATGTACGCATATTTCTGTTCATGCTTCCCTCCCTCTTAACTATCTCACGATACAGACAGATTGTGTTTCTCGCCATGAATATTCTAAAGGTTTTACGCATTTCCACATGAAAGGTGCTCAAAAAAGGGTAAAAATACGTATAGAGCGGGCGTTGGAGAGGGACGCTCGTTCTTCCAAAAACGGTGCACCCCTTGATGCACCGTCATACGTTTACTTTTTTGCTGCCTTGGTGGATTTGGTGCTCCTAGTACTCTTACGAGCACCTCTACGCGAGGCAGTTTTCTTTTCTTTACCAGGGCAATCGTAATTTGGGCACAGCTTCCAAGGACCACGCTGAGTAGTAACAACTACCATAGGAGCGCCACAGTCTGGGCAGACCTCATCAGTCTTCTCGAGCTTTCCGCGAGCAGGCAGAGGATAGCTTGTCTCGCACTCCTCATAATTAGTACAGCGGATAAAACGCTTGCCCGTGCGCTCTGACTTATGAGCTACCAGGTCTCCATGCTTGCCATTTGCTTTGCAAGTTGGGCACTCGCCCACAATAAGATCTGGCTCCGCATTTGTGGGACAAGCTGGATTGATGCAAGTCTCATACGCACGCTGCCTAAACGGCTGAACCTTTACGCGAGGAGCACCGCACTCTGGGCAGACGCCAGCCTCTCCCTCAAGCGGTTCAACGCGTCCCTGAGGCAGTGGATACGTAACATCACACTCTGGCCAGCCCATGCAGCCAACAAAGCTTCCACGAGTCTTTAGAGAGCTCTTGGCAACCAAATCCTTGCCACACTTAGGACAGGTTCCAACCTTTGCGTCAGCAGTAACTGCATCAGCAATGGCCTCAGACAGATCTTCTTTGTGGTCAATGAGCACATCAATCATGCCTGCAAGCAGGGATCTTGAGTGCGTAACAACGCCATCACGCGTATCTTTGCCCTCAGCAACGCTAGTCATATCTGATTCAAGCTCAGCCGTCATATCAGGCGAGGTAATGTGTGGTGCAAACTGCGAAAGAGCATCGACAATTGCCATACCAAGCTGACTTGGTTCAACAGGATCATTCTTGAGGTATTTGCGCTGATAAAGCGTATCAATGATGGAAGCACGCGTAGACTTTGTGCCCAGACCGCGCTTCTCCATTTCTTGAATAAGCTTACCCTGGCTATAGCGAGCAGGTGGCTCTGTCTGCTTAGCATCAAGCGATAAAGACTTAATAGAGACAATCTCTCCCTCGCCTACATCAGGAATCTGATCATCCTTCTTAAGACCAAAAGGATAAATTTCTCTAAAGCCTGGCTCTGCCAGTACCGTTCCGTTTGCAACAAAAGGCTGACCAACAACATCAAGCATAATCTTGGTACCACTCATAGTAGCTGGACCCATAAGGGTTGCTAAGAACCTTCGAGCAATAAGGTTATAAAGCTTCCAAGCTGCAGGCTGCAAAGAATCTGGATTTGCCGCTGCCGTTGGATAAATTGGCGGGTGGTCGGTAGACTCCTGCTTGCCACGAGTTGCATGAAGCTTTGGCTGACCCAAAAGCTTTTTGCAGGTAGGTGCATACTGAGGAACTGCAGACAACGTACGCACACAATCTTTCAAATCAAGAGAGCTTGGATACACCGTGTTATCAACACGCGGATACGAAATTAAGCCATCCATGTACAAAGACTCTGCCAAACGCATAGTTCTAGCTGGCGAGATACCCTCTGCAGCTGCAGCTGCTTGCAGCGATGTAGTGTTAAATGGAGCTGGTGGCTGCTGCTTTCTGCTACGAGACTCAATCTCGACAACCGTTGCCTGTGTTTGATCTTTCACAACGTCATAAACTGTATTCGCTTCAGCCTGATCCCAGAACCTTGCAGTATGGTGAACCATCTTAAACGTTGCTTCGTCGTCATCTTCTGGAGAAGCAACACCAGAAATGACCCAATAATCTTCTGGTTTAAACGCCAGACGCTCACGCTCACGCTCAACAACAAGTGCCAGCGTAGGAGTCTGAACACGACCAGCAGAGCGCGTGTTGCCCAGACCACCAAAGCGTGCAGTAGTCAGATAGCGGGTTAATACCGCACCCCAAATAAGATCAATATACTGTCTGGACTCACCTGCCGCAGCCAAGTTGTAATCAAGATCTACCAGGTTATTAAAGGCAGTCTCAATCTCTGTCTTAGTAAAAGCAGAGTAACGAGCACGAAATACCGCCAAATTAGGATTAACCGAGAGAACCTGTGCTAAAGCATCAGAACCAATAAGCTCACCCTCGCGATCAAAGTCTGTACCGATGATGACAGACTCTGCCTTCTTAGCAAGATTCTTGAGCGCTCGAATAATCTCTTTTTCTGCAGGTTGCTTATCTACAGGAGCCCAAATCAAATACGGCAAGCTGGGAATTTTCCAGCCCTTAAGGTCAACGCCATCTGCCATAAAAGGCTTGCGCTTAACCTTGTAAGGAGGACGCTCAAGACCATCTGGAACGTCTGCAGGAAGGTGCTCCCCTTCTGCAGTTTCTCCGTACCAGCCTTCTTCCTTATCAAACTTCAAAGCTAAAGGAAAATCAGGTTGCAGAATATGACCACGAAGACCAATTGCAATATAATCCTCGCCACCGCGTCTAAAACGATAAACAGGAGTGTTGTATACCTTGTCTGCCTCAGGCTTACCTGATTCAGACAGAAGGCGAGCAATCTGCTGCGCTGCGTCGTTTTTCTCGGTAACAACTAAAATCAAAGAACAACACTCTCCAAATTAAAAAGCGGAAATACTAGATTTTATCGAGCTCATGCTGATCGTAGTCCTCGCGGCTCCACTTAAGAGCAGCCTTGCCGTCGCGGGCAATAATGACATAACGAGCAACAGCCAAAGCAATTTCGTACAGCAAAATAAGAGCTGTAAACATCAAAATCATGGTGACAGGCGATGCGTCAGGAGTGACCACTGCAGAGAGAATCATCAGACCAACGTAGACGTAACGCCACTGTTCACGCATGTTCTTATAAGGAACAAGGTGAAGGATGGCCAGGTAGAAAATAGCCAATGGCAGTTGGAATGCAACGCCAAAGCCAATCTCAAACATCATAATAATATCGAGATAATCGCTTGCCTCATTAATAGTTCCTGCAAACTCCTGCGACTGTTCAATCATCCAACCAATAGCAGTGTTCAAAATGACAAAGTAACAGAACAACATACCCAAGAAGAACAGGGTAATCATAGCGGCTACGGTAGGAACAACCCACTTGCGCTCTTTAGCGTTAAGCGCAGGCAAGAAGAATGCCATAATCTCCCAGATGATAATAGGTGTACAGATAATCACCGAGAAGAAAAAAGCCACCTTAAACCTGATACTAAAGCCACCAAGAACCGAAATAACCGTAAGTTTACCGTCGGTTAGAAACTCCTTGATAGGATCAATCAAAATCTCAATCAATGCAGGTGTTGCAAAGTAAATAATAATTGCGGTAACAAAAAGAGACACCACTACAATAGTCACACGGCGACGGAGTTCTCCCAAGTGATCAAAAAGTGGCATGCGAGCTGGAGTAATAGGCATTACGCGCGAAAGCTGGACTTATGAGTCCTGGCTTTCTCCCTCCTCTCCAGCAACTTCTTCTTTCTTATCTTCTGCTATAGAGCGAGAAGAACGTGCAGATCCAAGGTTATACAAGTCTTTTGCAGATAGAGCGGCTGCAGGAGTTTCTTCTGTGGCCTTAGGTGTTGTCTGCTCAGTTGCCTCTGCGGAATCACCGGAGAAGTCAACGGAAGAAGTGGCTTCTGGTCCAGCTGTAGAAGTCTCCTTATCAGAAACGGCTTCTGGATGTTCGGTCTTCTCGACCGTCTCAGCCTGCTTGTTCTGCTCAGCTGCCTCAACAGCGGCCTTCTCGGCTGCCTCGCGCTCCTCCTTTAGGCGAGCACGACGCTCAGCAAAGGTTTCCTGGTGATCAGTATCCTCGCGGTCAGCATCAGATGCAGCATTTTTTAACTGCTCGGAGCGCTTGGGCTTCTCGTGAAGTGCATCCGCTGCAGGATCAAGTAAATCTGCACGGACAACTTTATTAAAGCCCTCTTGAGCATTCTGGAACTGCCTTAAAGCACGGCCAAGCGTGCGACCCATACCAGGTAATTTATCAGGACCAAATACTAAAAATGCAAAGAGCAAAATTAGTACGAGCTCTGTTTCTCCAATGCCAAACACAAGCAATACCTTTCTGGAACAAACATAAACAAGCTCTTTGAACAGTTACATCAAAGAGCTTACAAGTTACCAAACCTACTTGCGAACGTTAAGGTCTTTATCAACTCCAAGAAGCGTAAAGACACGTTCCACGTTTTTCTGAGGATTTGCAACAACAAGCACAGAATCACTCTCTTGCGCTCGATGTGCGGCACCCACTAAAACGCCAATGCCCGTCGAATCAATATAAGCTACCTCAGCAAAATCAGCTTCAACTTCTTTTGCTCCATCGGCGAGCGCGGTATCCAAAGCATCGCGAAGCTCAGAGGCGTTTGATACGTCTACCTCGCCCTCAATGCGAATAATGGCCTTTGCATCTGTAATTTCAGAGCTTATTTCTAGTGCCATAACTCCTCCTTACTTAGTGTTATTTGAAGAGGTAGAGGTGTTCCCGTTTAATGCATCAAGAATTTTCTGTGCATTATCCCTCACACCGGCGCTATTATCGGAATCTTTTTCAATTGCCTTCTGCAGCGCCTCTTTTGCAAGATCTACTTGATCAGTAACACGATACATCATTCCCAAATTAAGCCAACCTTTAGCATAGTCTGGTGAACGATCTGTTACTTCCTTAAGTGTATCGATAGCACCTGTTTGATCGCCTGCATAGAACTGAGCAATAGCTCTATCAACACGAACCTCGTCAGAATCATTTGAAGCAAGATAGGTATTGTACTCGGCAATTGCTTTGTTAATCAGTTGCAAAGACTGCTTCTGAACAGAGTCATCCTGAGAAGAGCTCTTAAGCGCCATTCCCCATCCTAAATAAGTACGAGCCAAATCAAGATGTGCTGGAAGATTATCTGGATTTGACTGAATAGCAGACTCTTTTTCTTCTGCCTGCTTCTGATACACCTGGTTAATAGCCTCAGGAGTACGCTGCTGAGCCTGATTCCTCTTTTGTGAATTAGAGAAAATGTTTGCCAGTGAAGGCAACATCATAGAGATAGCAATAAAGAGCGAGAATACTCCAATAGCAATCTTCATAGCTGTAGAAGGGCCTGATTTTTTAGAAGTCTCATCAGACTTACGATTCTTTGCCTTCTTTTTTGCTGTCTGATTAGCCATGGCAACCAGCTCTTTTTCAGCCTTCTGTTCTGGTGTAAGTTCTGGCTTTGAAGTATTAGTTGGCATTTAATATCCAATCGCTTTTTCTAAACATAACTTATCAAGATACGGCAGAATGGGTCTACTTTCAAAGTAAATACCAAAGTTACACAAGCTATCCCCAGACGCTCTGTCCACGATCAACTTTTGCCAGTCGAGCACTTACTTGTTTAACAGCAACAATAAAGACGTCAAGCGCAGCATCAAGCTCTTCCAATGTTGGGTAACTTGGAGCAATTCTGATATTAGTATCAAAAGGATCCTTACCTCCTGGCCAGGTAGCTCCTGCAGGTGTCATGGTAACGCCCAGTTCATTGGCGCGAGAAACAATTGCGCGCGCAGAGCCAACAGGGCCATCAAACGAAACAAAATAGCCACCCTTGGGATGGGACCAGGTTGCAACGTTCAAATCTCCCAGACCCTCCTGCAATTTGCGTTCAACCAGTTCAAAACGTGGTCGAAGCAGCTCGGCATGCTTTTGCATGTGAACTTCAATACCTTGAGCATCTTTGAGAAAACGCACATGTGCCAGCTGAGAGATCTTTTCGGGAGAAACACGAGCAACCTTGAAAGCGCTCTGAATCTCTTTAATGTCTGCAGGACTCGCGGCAACCCAAGCCATGCCAGAGCTTGGGAAGGTTACCTTTGCAGTTGAAGCAAAAGCGATAACCAAGTTTTTCTGAGTACCTTCTGCAGCAACCTCTGAAAGTGCATCAAAGATATTGAGGAGCTGGGGAGCTTCAGACTCTGGCACAAAGGCATGAATTGCGTAGGCGTTATCCCAGAAGATTCTAAAGTCAGGAGCTGCAGGCTCAAGATTTGCAAACGCACGGACAACCTCATCTGTATAGGTAATACCCGTTGGATTTGCAAAACGTGGTACACACCAAATTCCCTTCACAGAGCTGTCATTCTCAACAAGCTCTTTAACAACGTCCATATTTGGACCGTCTTTGGTCATAGGTACTGCAACGTTTTCAAAGCCGTAATGTTGTGTAATAGCAAAATGACGGTCATAACCTGGAGCAGGGCAAAGGAATTTCAGCGTGGTGCCCTTGACCTTTGCATCTGCCATCTGCTCAGCCCAAGAAGGCTGACCAGCAAGACCGTGAGTAACGGCATGAGAAATAATGTCGTGCATAAGGTTAAGACTAGAGGAGCCATTCACAATGACCTGATCAGCAGGTACGCCTGTGAGCTCTGCAGCAAAAGCTCGTGCAGAAGGAAGTCCCCAAGGATTTCCGTAGTTATCTGCAAAAGAGCCGTTATCAGTTAGGTCAGAAGCAGAGTTCAGCTCATCAAGCATAGGCTTAGACAACGCAGTCTGTGCAGGGCTTGGCTTTCCGCGAGCCATATCAAGCTTGAGGTTTTTTTCGCCAAGTGCACGAGCTTCTTGTCCAATAAGCTCAAGAGCCTGGTTAAGCTCGGTATCGCTCATCTTCTGATAAGCGTTTTGCTCAGAGGTTGACTTTAGCTGGAACAAATCGCGAGAAACTAACTCAAACATGACACTCCCCTTTTTGGTCTCTGCGTGATACAAAGTATAGGTGATTTAAAAATCAACGCGACAAGGAGAATCATGGCAAATTCTGCACAGCCTGGCATGCGCTCGGAAGCATATGGCGAGCTCCAGCACCTTGTTGACAACCTTTATAAACACAAACCCTCAGGCACGATCACTAAGGTTGACGTGCTGATTCAAGCTGAAGTAGACGATCTTGAAGAAGATTTGCAAGAAGTTATTGAGCTGATTCCATCGGGCACATATGTCCGTGCCCGCCTCTGCGATCAGATTAACTCAATTGTTACAGCACACGGTTGGGGCTTTACCTACGGCACTGTCGAGTAGCCATAACTTACCAATTATAAGAGTGATAAAATTGCATATATAAGACGGTCTTTTTCTAACAAGCTGGAGGCGCGTCATGTATGAAGGTTGGAAAGATTTTATTTTTGGTACACTCAAGAAAAGTTTATTTTTTGATAAGTCCTTTCCAATTGCATATCTAATAAATAAAATTGCTTTAACTGGCTTAATCCTAATATGGCTATTCACCATTGTCTCAATGTGTCTCTCTCCTGCAGGACAAGATGCTTCAATAGGTGGAGTGAATATTCTGCGGACCAGTTTTTTAATAACTTCTATATATTATTTTGCGGGGCTCTGCATTTTAATAGTCAAGGATAGAAAGAGTTGTACGTCTCATTAGGTTTTATTTTTACTCGCTGTCTTCCCGTATGTTGTTCTTCTTTTGACGCTTATAGAACTCTGAAACGTGTACAAAAAGTAGACCCAAGATTGCAGAAGCAAACGATGCGGCGAGAACAGCTACTTTAGCTGCAAGTATCTCCCCTGCGTCTGGGAATGCAAGATTAGAGATAAGAATTGACATGGTAAAGCCTAGACCGCCCATAAGGCCAACGGCTGTAATCTGAACCCAATCAACTTTTGCAGGAAGTTTGCAAATCTTACATTTGACCAGCAAGAGTGTTACAAGAATGATTCCTAGTGGCTTACCAAAAACGGCGCCAAAGAATACACCATGAGCAATGTTACTGCTAAGAAGCGCACCAAAATCAGCACCTACCAGCGTAATCTGCGCATTAACAAACGCAAAGATGGGCAGAACAACAAAGTTAACAAAGACAGAAATATAATGCTCAACGCGCTGAAGTGGTGGAGTTACATGATGCATGACATGCTCAATTGAGTTGGCTCCATGTGTAAAGTCGTGCTGACCCAAAACGTGATGCTCATCATCATAGTGATCATCCAGCTCACGAGCGCGCCTTGAAAGCCAGCTTCCTAACTTGCTCAAGCGAACATCAGAGTGAGATGGCAAGAAGAAAGCAAGAAGGACACCTGCAAGAGTGGCGTGAATTCCCGAGTGATACATACAAACCCAAAGAACCAAACCTACAAGCAGGTACGGACCGGAAGAATAAATCTTCAGACGATTCATTCCCCACAAAATAACAAGTACGCCAAGAGAAGCCGCTAACCAGGCAATATTTGGTGTCTGACCATAAAAGAGCGCGATAACCACAATTGCCAGAATATCGTCAGCAATAGCAAGTGTCTGGAAGAAAACCTTGGTCTGGGGACTGATTCTGTTTCCTAAAAGTGACATAACACCAAGCGCAAAGGCAATATCAGTTGCAATTGGTGTTGCCCATCCATGAGGAGCAGTGCTTGCATTAAGCACCAAATAAATAAGGGCAGGAACTGCAACGCCACCAACAGCAGCAAGCATAGGAAGCATTGCCTGTCTTGGTTTTCTGAGCTGGCCGACAGTTACCTCATACTTGAGCTCAATACCCACCAACAAGAAGAAGATTGCCATAAGGAAATCATTTACAAAAGTTTCTAGCGCCATATGAGCATGGATTATTCCAAGCGAGAAACTCATTTGGACTTCAAGAATTTCTCGAACCACCTCATGAGCAGGCGAATTGGCAACCACAAGCGCAACAAGAGCCGCAAGTACCATGACTGCTGCCGCAATAGTACTGTTAGAAGTAATCTTCCTTAAAGAAGAGCGCTGACCAATTCTTCTAACTACAGCGGGCTCTCTATAAATACTAGACATTATCTGCCGTTCTCTCTTGGTGTCTAAAAGGTATTAAGTATCAAGCTATGAAAGTTTTCTTAAGATATATGCCTAGTGTACCGTCTACCTACTGTTGAGAGCAACTTGTCATATCTCAGAAAAACGGGGTATATCTCTATGTAAAATATAGGTAATAGAAAGTCAACGTTTAACTACTTGTAGCACATATATTTGGAGCAGATAATGGACACTAAGCGAATTGCTATCATCACAGACTCAGGAACTAACGTCCCACCTGATTTTGTTGCTAAGCACAATATTCGTATCACCCCACTTCGCATTAACTATTCCGACGGCTCTTCTTATGAATCTGGCGTTACTATCACACCAGCAGAGCTTGTTGCTCGCTTTAAAGAAGAGGTTCCAAAGACTTCGCTTCCTTCTCCAGAAGGTATTAAAGCGGCCTTTGATACTGCTAAAAAAGAAGGGTACGAGGGTGCTGTTTACATTGCAATTTCCTCTGGACTTTCCGCTACCTGCGATACTGTTCGTATGATTGCAGAATCCATTACAGACTTCCCTATTTATGTTGTTGATACCAAAAACATTGGTATTGCTTCCGGCCTTATTGTTATTGAAGCTCAGCGCCTCATTGAGCAGGGTCTTTCTCTTGAAGAGATTGGGCCCAAACTTGATCGAGCTTCTCTTAACACACGCGTATACTTCTCCGTTCCAAGTCTTGAATATCTACGTAAAGGTGGCCGCATTTCTGAAGCAATCTATCGTATTGGCTCCATGTTGAATATAAAGCCTGTTCTTACCTGCGATGAAAACGGCAAATACGTTATTGCCAAAAAAACTCGTGGTTGGCAGAAGTCTCTTGCAGGACAGATTGCTCTAGGGTCAGCTTTTGCTCGGCAATTTGACCACATTCATGTGGGAATTTGTTGCTCTGCTCCTAATATCATTTACTCTGAAATGGAAGCCATGATTAAAGAGGCTATTCCTAATGTTACCGACTTTAGGTATGTCGAGGCTGGCTCAGATCTTGTTGTCCATACAGGACCAGGTCTTGTTGGCTATGCCGTATTTGGCTACTAAAAATTGCATACCTCATGTAACTAAGAACAGCCGCCCTCTTAGGCGGCTGTTTTCTTGTATAAGACACGTATGGCAAGAGGGGTTTCTCGCCCCCCCCTATGCATCTGGAGTTACAGTAATGGCTGATCTGCGAAGAAACCCTGATCGTCAAGAAGATTGGAGCCATCAGCAGCTTCAGTTGCCAGCTGATCACAGCGCTCGTTAAGCGGATGACCGGCGTGACCTTTGACCCACTTGAAGCTTACCTCGTGATCTTCCATGGCAGCAAGCAGACGCTTCCAAAGGTCTACATTTTTGACAGGCTCTTTAGATGCTGTTTTCCAGCCTTTTCTAACCCATCCCGAGACCCATTTTTGATTAAAAGCATCAACTACATATTTTGAGTCTGAATAAAGCTCTACTTTACAAGGACGTTTGAGCGCTTCAAGAGCAACAATTACACCAAGAAGCTCCATGCGATTATTTGTAGTAGTTTTATAACCTTGACTAAACTCTTTTGTATGCTGTTGTCCAGAGGGATCGGTATACAAAAGCACTGCCCCGTAGCCGCCAGGCCCAGGATTTCCTCTAGATGCACCGTCTGTATAGACTGTGACGTGCATATATGAGGTTGCTGCCTCCATATCAAATCTCCTATAAAACGTGTCCTATACGAACTTACTTTGCCTCTGCCCAATTGGAACCATAACTGACATCAGCAATCAAAGGAACACGCAGGGTAACAACGTCTTCCATAGTCTCTTTTACCAGCGTAGAAACTGTCTCAATCTCTGACTCTGGAACTTCCAAGTCAAGTTCGTCGTGGATCTGAAGAATCAGTTTTGACGTAAGACCTTCATCACGCAAGCGTTTCTCAACATTAATCATTGCAATCTTGATAATATCTGCAGCACTTCCCTGCATAGGATGATTCATAGCGGTGCGCTCACCAAAGGCAATAAGCTGGCGATTTGATTGATTGAACTCTCTAATATGGCGCTTACGACCATACATGGTAATAGCATAACCACACTCGTGAGCTGTGCGAACGGAGTCGTCTAAATACGCACGAACACCAGGATATGCATCAAAGTAACGGTCAATCATCTCTTGCGCTTCCTTACGAGAAATCTTAAGAGATGTTGCTAGACCAAAGGCCTGCTGACCATAGACAATGCCAAAGTTGACTGCCTTGGCACGACTACGAAGTGCTGGGGTGACCTCTTCAACAGGCACGCCAAAGACACGTGCGGCAGTTGCTGCATGGAAATCAGCGCCGGAGTTAAATGCTGCTACTAGGTGCTCGTCAGCAGAAAGATGAGCAAGCAAGCGAAGCTCAATCTGAGAGTAGTCACAGGCGAGAAAAACGCTACCCTCGGGAACAGTAAACGCGGTGCGAACACGATGTCCCAGCTCAGAACGGGTAGGAATGTTCTGCAAGTTTGGATCAGAGCTAGAAAGCCTGCCCGTTGCAGTAACGGTCTGATTGAGCGTGGTATGGATACGCTTATCACCACGAATAAGTGAAGGAAGAGCATCTAGATAGGTAGATTTGATTTTGGCGCGTTCGCGATACTCAAGGACATCAGCAACAATCTGATACTCCTGTGCCAGCTCTCCAAGAACTTTTGCGTTGGTGGAATAGAAACCAGTACGAGTCTTTTTGAGACCATAAGTTGGAAGCTTGAGCACGTCAAACAGGATGTGTGAAAGCTGGCTTGGAGAATCCAAGTTAAAATCCTCGCCTGCTGTCTGGTGAATACTTGCCACACGCTGTGCAATATCTTCACCAAGCTGAGCGGACTGTTCGGCAAGCTTTTGAGAATCAACGTAGAGACCACGACGCTCCATCGCGGCAAGTACAGGCAAAAGTTGCATCTCAAGCGAAGTGAAAAGCTCCAAGGAACCGTCATCTTCAAGCTTTTTAGTGAGCACAGGTACAAGAGCTCTAGCGGCTACCGCTCTTAGTGCTGCGGCAGGAATCTCATCTGTAGACTCAGGAAGCTCAGAGCCAAAATACAACTCAACCAGGCCATTAATATCAAAACTTGAACGATCAGACTCAAGCAGATAGGCAGCAACACCTGTGTCGAAGAGGCGTTCAGAATCAATGGTCTCAATATCTAGTTTCTGCGGCTCAGACGAATCAACAGGGCTTACCTCATGAAGCAGCGCCTTGACATCGTCTGCAGCAACACGGGCTTCTCGCAAAATACGCAACAGTGCCGCGGTTGCGTTTTCTCCCTCAAACTTAAGCAGTGCTTTTTCTGTGGACACCCAAAGCGTGCGAGAAAGACTAAAGAGCGCTCCAGTATCGGCAGCAGAATCCTCTGCAACACCAAGCCACTCCTGATTTTCAAGAGCAGCAGTCAAAGCAGCAGACGCGTCTCCTGCCTGCAGAAACTCTGACGGAATAGGAAGCGCAGGCGTAGCGAAAGCAGTTTGTACAGCTACACCAGAAGCAGAGCCACCAGCCATACGAGCAAGCCTTGAGGTCATGCCTGTAAAACCCAAGGCCGAGAATGCCTTGACCACGTCATTTGGATTAAATGTTGGGAACTTAGCGTCATCTAGGTTGATATCAAGCGGTGCATCAGTACGAATAGTAGCAACCTTGCGGGAGAGTAGCGCGTCATCAATGTGGGCGCGAAGGTTTTCTCCCACCTTGCCCTTAACCTCATCAGCATGAGCAATAACCTCATCAAGCGAGCCATACTCCACAATCAGAGCAGCGGCTTTCTTGGGACCAATTCCAGGGACACCCGGAATATTGTCGGAAGAATCTCCCTTAAGACCATAGAAATCTGGAACAAGCTCTGGCGTAATACCAGCGTAGAGATCTGCCACGGTCTCTGGAGTCATGATTGAGACGTCAGAAACGCCTTTGCGCGTAGAAACAATCTTGACGTTTTCTGTAGAAAGCTGATACATATCACGGTCGCCCGTAAAGAGCAGCATCTGATAACCCTCTGCCTCTCCACGGCGAGCAAGGGTACCTAAAATATCGTCACCCTCCCAGCCTTCAAGCTGACAGACGGGAACATCCAACGTCTTGAGCAGCTCTTTGACTACAGGAAACTGTGCGTGCAAAGCAGGATCCATAGGAGGACGCTGAGCTTTGTACTGAGGCAACATATCAATACGAATCTGAGGTTTGCCCTTATCAAACGCGCAAATGACACCATCTGGCGAGAAGGACTCAACAAGCTTGATAAACATATTAAAGAAGCCAAAGAGCGCACCAGTTGGCATTCCATCTGGGGCTGCCATAGGCTGACGGATTGCATGAAATGCTCGGTGCATGAGCGAGTTTCCGTCAATAACGGCAATAGTTCTACGCGGTTTAACTGCACCTTCTTTGGTTGATGTGGCGTTATTTTGATCCGCAATATTAACTGGCATAGTAGTATCAGACATACCTGCTCCTTTTAGTTTTGTGTGCCTCTATTGTACTAAGACTTCTTCCACTTCGTAATGCAAGAGCCCACAGAAACAAAGCCCACATCTCTTCTCGCTGGCAGCTAAATTTTTTGTAATCGTTATGTTTCTGTTTGCATCCACGCCACCCTCCCTGCGTCAAACGTGCGAAAATAAAAAGCAACTTAACGTGCCCAGCACGCGAGAAAACAGACTAACTGCCAGCATTTACCCACAAGGAGGGGCTGTGGCTCACGACAAAGTTTCACAGGAATTTGGCTCACTTCTATTTACCGACGCAGACATGCAAGAACGTTTGCCAAGACCAACGTACAAGAAACTTCGTAGTGTCATTCTGGACGGTAAGCCACTTGACCTCGACATTGCAAACGAGGTTGCACATGCTATGAAAGAGTGGGCTCTTGAAAAAGGTGCTACTCACTTTACCCACTGGTTCCAACCTCTCACAGGCATTACTTCCGAGAAGCACGATAGCTTTATGACTCCTCAGGGAAACGGCACTATTTTGATGTCCTTCTCGGGAAAAGAGCTGGTACAGGGTGAGCCTGACGCATCAAGCTTCCCTTCTGGCGGTCTGCGCGCCACCTTTGAGGCTCGTGGTTACACGGTTTGGGATCCTGCAAGTCCAACCTTCATCAAAGATGAAGTTCTCTGCATTCCAACTGCATTTATTTCATACACCGGGGAAGCTCTGGATAAGCGCACTCCGCTACTTCGCTCCCAGGTTGCCCTTGAAAAACAAGCTAAACGCGTTCTTGCACTCTTTGGCCAAAAGCCTTCTCGCGTTGTAACAAACATTGGTCCTGAGCAGGAGTACTTCCTTATCAAAGAGGAAGACTTTGAGCAGCGTCCTGACCTTATCCTTTGTGGTCGCACCCTCTTTGGTTGCGAACCAAGCAAGGGTCAAGAGCTTGATGAGCACTACTTTGGCGCTATTCGTCCAACCGTCAATAACTTTATGAAAGAGCTTGATGACGAGCTCTGGAAGCTGGGTATTCCTGCAAAGACCAAGCATAACGAGGTTGCTCCTTGTCAGCATGAGCTTGCACCTGTCTTTGAGCAGGGCACACTTGCCATCGACAACAACCTTCTGACCATGGAGAAGCTCAAGCTTCTTGCTACCCACCACGGTCTTGCTTGCCTTGAACACGAGAAACCCTTTGAGTACGTCAATGGTTCTGGTAAGCACGACAACTGGTCGCTCTCTGCAGACGACGAGAACTTGCTTGAGCCTGGTGATAAACCTGGCGAGAACCTCCGCTTCCTGGTCTTTCTTGCTTGTCTGGTTGCCGCTGTTGACTCACACGCTGACCTTTTGCGTATGTCGGTTGCATCCGCTGGAAATGATCACCGTCTTGGCGCAAACGAAGCTCCACCTGCAATTGTTTCAGTCTTCTTGGGTGCTGCACTTTCTGTAATTGTTGACGACCTTATCACTGGTTCTGATGTCCACGGTGCAAAACGCACTCGTATGGACCTTGGCGTACCAACACTTCCTGCAGTCCTCAGAGACAACACAGATAGGAACCGTACCAGCCCCTTTGCGTTCACTGGTAACAAGTTTGAGTTCCGTATGTGTGGCAGCCAACAGAATCTCTCTGATCCTAATGTCATTTTGAATACCATTGTTGCCGAGCAGTGCGATCGCTTTGCAAATGACCTTTCAAACGCTTCCGAGAAGAACTTCACCAAGGAAGCTTTGAAGTGGGTTATTGACACGTTTAAGGCACACGAGCGCATCCTCTTTGAAGGCAACGGCTACTCAGGTGATTGGGAGAAACTTGCTGAGGAGCGCGGTCTTCCCAACCTCCGTACCACTCCTGAGGCACTCCCTGCAATGATTGCTCCAGAAAACATTGAACTCTTTGAGCGTTATGGCGTTCTTTCTCAGGCAGAAGCACAGGCTCGCTACGTTGCAAAAGCTGAGCAGTATGCCAAGATTCTCAACATTGAGGCTCGTACCATGCTGTATATGGCGCGCCACATGTACTTGCCTGCCCTCTTTACCTACTCAAGTGATGTTGCTTCTTCAGTTGCTGCTAAACAGGCTATTGGTATCAAGAGCGCTGCAGAGACAGAGATTGTTGAGAAGCTCACCGCAGGTATTGATGAGATTTATGCAGCTACTAACAGCCTCGATGAGATTAATACCACAGCACACCAGATGAAGAACAAGCCTCAGGAGCAGTGCGAGTACTATTGCAATAAAGTTCTTCTAGCAATGGCTCGCCTGCGTAGTGCCGTTGACTCCATGGAACTCATCTGCGGACACGATTGGTGGCCAGTTCCTAGCTACAACAAGATGCTCTTCTACGTCTAGTTCTTTTGTCAGGTCTTCTTGGCGAGAAACCCGATTTTCTTGCCACTTTCTATGTAATGCAAAACGGCTCAGTTTTGAACTGCCTCCCATTTCTTGGACATAAGAAATGGGAGGCTTTTTATGCGTATA
>ERZ773083.388-NODE-388-length-37134-cov-79.745597_pt1 | contig 37134 bp, 34 predicted proteins | sample MGYA00511465_ERZ773083 | MGnify/ENA primary metagenome ERZ773083 (study PRJEB29015, sample SAMEA2738001) | human oral metagenome | biome: human oral; feature: human-associated habitat; material: dental | place: China | collected 2060 ... | reverse complement strand
GATCGTCACAGCATGACCACAGGATGGTAGCCCAAGGAGCCGCTCGGGGCTCTCGGGACCGGCCGACCTAACCCGTGCTACCCACCAAAAACCCCGAAGAGCCTAACTTTATAGCCCTTTTCGGATGCGTTTGCAAGAGTAAACTTGCTGGGGCATTCGTGAGAGACGTGTCATGCTGACATGCCACGCTCACTGTCGTTGAAAGCCCTATCGTCCTTTCGCCTGAAGCACGAACGTCTCGTCCGCGATGGCTGCGGCGACACGGCGATGGCTCACCAAGACGATGGTCCTGCCCCCTGCCGCCGCCCTCAGGGCAGAAAGGACTGCGGCCTCGTTCAGGCTATCGAGCCTGCTCGTAGGCTCGTCGAGCAGCATGAGGGGGGCACTCGAGACGAGCGCGCGACAGAGCCCCACGCGTTGCCGCTCCCCATCGGAAAGCGCCGTCCCGTGCATGCCGACGGGCGTGTCGAGTCCCTGAGGCAAACGATCGACAACCTCTCGAAGCGCGGAGGCGTCGATGGCACGCCCAAGCTCCTCGTCGCTCGCCCGAAGACGGGCGATGAGGAGGTTCTCACGCAGGGTCGCATCCAGCAGGTAGCTGTCCTGAGTCATCTGACAGACGCTTGTACGCAGCTCATCCGAGGCGATCGAGCGCACGTCCCTGCCGCCAACGGTGATGGACCCCGCACCCACGTCCCAGTAGCGCATGATGAGCCTGAGCAAGGTCGACTTGCCAGCACCTGAGGGACCCGTGAGCCTGAGCAGGGCATTGGCCCTAACCCGGAGGGACAGGCCGTGGAGCACCTCCCTCTTCCCATAGGAGAAAGAGACACCGCTCACCTCGACAGGCACAGCGCCCTTAACCAGGCTCCCATGCGGGCCAGGGCCTGGCGGGACCTCCTCGACCGCAGGCTCCTCCTCCATCACGTCGATGATGCGGTTGGCGGACTCGAGCGTCCGTTGGAGCGAGAAGCCAAGGCGACTGACGTCCGCAACGATCAGGGCGTCGGCCATGACCGCAAGCACGCAGGCCGCGCCTACGCCCGGGCTCATGGCGCCCCTTGAGATGAGCACCACAGCAGCCACCGTCATGGCGCAGCTCACGAGCGTCACGAGAATCCCGGCGAGAGCAGCGAGAAGCGCGACCGCACGACCAAGGGGTCTCTCCCCTGCCTCAAGAGAGCCCGCGTGGGTCTCCAGCTCCTTAGCATAGGCGCGCGCCCGACCGCACTGGACGAGGTCGAAGATGCCGTCTAGGCTATCGAGCACAAACGAGCTCATGAGCACCGAGTACGCGTTGAGCTTCTCTGCGCGCCTGCGCGTGAGGGAGCTGGCAATAAGGGGCAGGGCGATACCCAGCGAGACGACCCCCACAAGCGCCACAAGTCCCAGCTGCCAGGCACAGCTGCCCACGGACGCGATGGTGAGCGCCGAACAGAGGATGGCAGAGACGGTCGGCGCGAGCGTGCGAGAGTAAAGGCCCTCGAGCGACTCGACGTCGGAGGTAAGCAGCAAGACGAGATCGCCCGCGTCCCGGGCGACGAGGCGCGCCGGGGCGAGACGCCTGAGCGCACCGAAGACCCTGTCCCTCACGAGAGCAAGCGTCCGGAAGGTCTGGTCGTGGGTAAGGAGCCGCTCCCCGTAGTGCAGGGCCGCCCGGACAAGGGCGAGCGTGCAGATGGCCACAAGGCAGGACATCGTGCCCGGCCCTGCCGAAGCGGGAGCCAACACCCAGACGGCCCAGCCTGCGAGCGCGAGCTGGGCGACGACGCAGAGGTCACCCAAGGTACCTAGCAGGGCTGCAAGCAGGACTTCCTTGCCCATGCCCCGCGTGAGGCGAAGCATGGACAGGATGGTCTTGAGTCGGCTGCGACGCGACGGATTGCCGTCCTTCTCCTCAGACAGCCCAGAGTCCTGTCTGTGGTCCTCTTCCGACTCATCGCTTCCCCCTGTCCCCACGGCCACCTGATCCTCAGGAGACTTCGGCTCCCCGAAGTCAGGCAGGGGAATCCATGCAGGATGCCCCTTGGGTAGACCAGCCACGGGCGCGCTTGAGTAGGCGCGATAGCTCAGTGCCTCGAGGGCGGCCTGCATGGCCTGGGCGCCCATGAGGGGTATGGAGTGCGTAGCCACGACCTTCGCGACACGCAGCTCCGCGTCGGTCGGCACGTAGCGATCCTCGTCGTACTCGACGCCCGCCTGCGCTGCAAATGTCTCGAGGTCGGCAAGCCGATCCCAGAGCCGCCGATACAGGCCACCTCGGGCCATGAGCGCCGGGTGGGTGCCTCTCTCGGCGACGCGTCCCTCGTCCATAACGTAGATCTCGTCCGCAAGGGCAAGCGCGCTCAGGCGGTGGGTGACCATGATCACAGTGTGGGTCACCGAGAGCAGGGATATCCCATCCAAGAGCTTGCGCTCGCTCGAGGCGTCGATGTTGGACGTAACCTCGTCGAAGACGTAGATGGGCGTATCTCGTAAGAGGGCGCGGGCAAAGCACAGGCGCTGCCGCTGGCCACCCGAGAGGTTGGCTCCCCCCTCCGCAACCTGTGCGTCGAGGCCGCCGGATGAGAGCACGAAGGCATCGAGCTGGGCGTTTCGCAGCGCGCCCCAGAGCTCCGAGTCCTTGGCATCCTCCTTACCGAGCAGCAGGTTCGACCGAAAGCTTCCCTTGAAGACGTGGCTTTGCTGTGAGACGACGCTCACGACGGAGAAGAGCGACTCGCAGGAAATTCTCGAGAGCTCGACGCCGCAGACGCGGATGCTGCCCTCATAGCCCACGCACCCGCCCGCAATGGCGCGAATGAGGGTGGACTTGCCCGAACCACTTGGGCCGGTCACGCCGATGAGGGTATGGGCCGGCACGTCAAAGTCCACGCCGTCAAGGGCTTTCACCTTGCCGTCGTACGAGAAGCTCAGATTGGAGCACTCGATGCCTGGACCTCCAAGATCAACCTGCTCGTCTGTGGCAAATCGGTCCTCGGCATCGAGAAGTGCGAAGATCCGCTCGCAGACGGCATTGGCGTTCATGCCCGTGTGGAAGAGCGAGCCAAGGCGGCGCATCGGCAGAAAGAAGAAGCTCGAGACGAACACGACCGTGAGGGCAGCCGATGGTGATATACCCCCAGCCGCACACTGCAGCGTCGCCACGACGACGCCTGTGGCGATGCCGCCATAGGTGAAGAGGTCCATGAGCAAGACATTTCCCATCTGCACCCTGAGCAGCCTCATCGTTGCTTGGCGAAACTCCTTTGCCAGCCGGGCAAGACGTCCCTGCCAGCTCGCATCCGCCCTAAAGCCCTTGAGCGTTACGAGTCCCCGGATGGCATCGAGAAACGCGCTGGAAAGATCAACATAATCGTCCCAGTAGGCACCCATGAAGCGCTTCGCTCTACCCATAAGCATCATGATCGAGGCAGGCATGAGCACGACGAACGCAAGCATGAGCACACCTGCGAGAGGACTGACCGTAAGGAGCAACACAAGCAGGCCAAGGGGAGAAAGCAGGGCAAAGACGAGTTGTGGAAGGTAGTCCTGGAAGTAGGGGCGCAGGCGCTGCGCACCCTCACCAACAAGCTGGCTCGCCTCTCCCTCACTCATCCGAGAGGGAAGGGTGGTCCCCGACCCGATAAGCTTCTCGAAGACCTCCTTGGTGAGCGTCGTAACGGCGGCGGCACCAGCACGTCTTCCCGCTGCCTCGGCACATGCGCCAAAGGCGAGTTGCAGGACGATGCAGGCGGCGGGTACCGCAATGTCCGCGCTCAGACTCGCCTGCGCGTCCATGAGGATATCGGCAAGCCACACAAGCACCGCCACCTGACAGCCAAGCGAGAGCAGGCGAAGGATAGCCGCGACAATGGACCTCCTCGTCGCAGTGGGAACAAGAGCTAGGAGACGCTTGTTGAACACGGTGTCCTCCAGGAAGTTGGGTCGGAGCTGACAGCCATGGGCAGCGACGGCCAAGGACATCGACATCCATGGGCATCGGTTGAGTAAGCTCATCATAACTCTTCTGCAGTCGCCGGTCACGACTGGTCCTGCGGTGCGCCCAGCTCTCTGGGGCCGCAGGATACAGGCCTTGCCTCAACGGGTCCTTACATGAGCCTATCCACGTGCGTAATAGCCATGATGGCTGCACACAGCAAGCAGAGGGCGGCCGTAGCATAGTAGAAGCGCAGGTGATATCTCCAGTCCGGAGTTAAGGCACCCCTATGTAACGTGTACGGAGAACGGGACGGGTCCACCCAGACAGTACCCGAGCGACTGATGCCTATGAGTGGCCCGAACCAAAACATGATAGGGGGGATGGTGTCCTCAACGAAGCGGACATCATCACCCCAGCGGTACCGCCAGACATCACGCAACCACACAATCTTCGCGCGAGAACGCGTGGGGGGATCCATGGGAGATCTGAATGCCTCGTGGTACTCGCTAAGAACGAGTTCACCCTCAACCGGCACGGTACAGTGCTTCCTGCGACTGTTGATGTGCGCGGCGAGCACGAAAGACAACACCGCATTGACCACAAGGAAGGGGATCAGCCCGGGCACTGAGAAATTATACCGCACACACCAGTACACCAAGATCAGGGTGGAGTAGGAGTGCACCATGGACAAGCACCTCATGAGACGGCCCACCCCAGGTCGAAGAAAGTGCCAAAGACAGGGGAGGCCCGCTGGGACACTGGCGTGGGACCACTCATTGCAAGGTTCCACCCCAGATCAGAGGGGGATGCTACAGCAGCACCCAGACCGTTCAGGTTGTTGGTAGACCTCTTGGTATCATCTTCACGCAAGACGACGCTAGGCTTGTCACCTGCGTTGCCTTGTAGCACGCCAGGGAACAACGTCTGGCCTGTGATCTTGACACGAACACGGCTAAAGACCATGCCAAGCACCACAACAACCACAACCGACAGGGGCACCGACAGAGCCCCTCCCGCACGCCTCACCGCACTGCCTCCTTGCTTGAACGCTTGACTGAAGCTATAGGTATTGTAGGCCTCGCCCACAGAGCACGCAAGGGCCCGGCATAAGGCGCATGTCGTACCCGCTCATTGCCACGTGGTGTAGGAGGTCCGGCGCTCGGCTCCCCCGTGCCTGCAGGGCACGGAGCTGACCTCACCGAGACCCTACTCGTACCACCCTGCACGGCTACATGAGCTCACCTAGGTGCGCTGCCAACCAGCGCGACCATACACAGCGCGACCGCACACAGCAGGCAGAGGACGGCCGTAGCATAGTAGAAGCACAGGTGGTACCTCCAGTCTGGAGACAGGACGCCCCCGTACGTTGCGTACGGAGAACGGTACGGGTCAACCCAGATGGTGCCCGAACGCCTGATGCCCGTAAGTGGCCCGAACAGGGACATGAGAGGGGGGATGGTGTCCTCCGCGAAGCAAACATCGTCGCCCCAACGGTAACGCCAGACATCATGCGTCCAATGAATCATCGCAACAGGACGATGGGGGGGACGGAGTGCCTCGCGGCGCTCGCTCTGGACAAGCTCAGCCTCGACCGGCACGGTACAGTGCTTCCTGCGACTGTTGATGTGCGCGGCGAGCACAAAAGACAACACCGCGTTGACCACGAGGAAGGGGATCAGCCCAAGTATCGAGAAATTACACCGCACGCACTCGTATACCAAGAGCAGTGTTAAGTAGGAGTTCACCATAGACAGGCCCCTCATGAGACACGCCTCCCCACACCGGCGAGGGGGCAAGGGGCGAAGGAGGCTAGCCGGAGAACTGAGGCCTGAGCGGTAATCCTGGCGCACATCCGGCTTAAGGCCATACTAACGGCCACCGCAACAACCGTAGCTGACAGGGACACCAACCGAGTCCCTCCCGCGCACCTCATCACGCAGCCTCCCTGCTTAAATATTTAACTGAAACTGTATATATTGTAGGTTTCGTTGACACTGCGCGCAAGGGCTCGACATACGGCGGCCTGACGGGATCCGCTCCCAGGATCGAGCTTTAAGCTTTCGTTACCACGACATTAGTTTGTGCAACCAGAGAGCAGTCACGCAAAGCAACCTTAGAATAGCCGCTCGTCTATCCGAACTCAAGAATTTCGACCTCCTTGGCCCTGTCCTGGCCCTGTCTTGGTCCTGTCCTGGCGCCCGCAGAATGCGCTTTTCCGTGAGGCGTAGGCTGCAGAGTGCGCTTTTCCGTGAGGCGCAGGCTGCAGAGTGCGCTTTTCCGTGAGGCGGCGCCACGTTTGCCCAGGTGAGGAAAGGCGCATTTTACGGAAAAGCGCATTCTGGATGAGTAACGTAACGGAAAAGCGCATTCTGCGGTCGCGTCGTGACGGACAAGCGCATTCTGAAACCCACCGGTTGGGCAGAGTGCGCCTTTCCGTGAGGTCAAGCTCAAACCGAGATCTGCGGACCCTCGCGCAAGCCGCCCCGCAGGCTGGCGGGGGGTTGCTCAAGCGCATTTGCCCAGTTGAGCCATTCTCCATAGTGCCCCGCAGCCTGGCGGGGGGGTTGCCCCACACCTCCCGGGCGCCGCGACGTAACGGAAAGGCGCATTCTGCGCGATCTGGGAATCGCAGAGTGCGCCTTTCCGTGAGGCGTAGGCTGCAGAGTGCGCTTTTCCGTGAGGGACGGGGCCAAGGTTCCTTTCAGCTCATTGAGTCGACGCCCGCACCCGCCGAGCGCCCTGTCCTCGCCCGGGCGCTCTGTCCTCGCCCGAGTACCCTGTCCTCACATGGGCGCGAGCACACCCGCAGCCAAGCCCTCCTCATCATGGGGGTAGCGCACGCCCGCCTGGGCGCGGGCCTCGTCCATGACGGCTAGGGAATCGATGGTGACCTGCTCGAAGCGCCCGACGCGCTTAAGCGCGCCGGCAACTCCCCCAACCGCATCGCGGAAGAGCTCGATCTCGCAGACCATGTCGTTTTCGGGGACACTGACGGGAATCTCCTCCCTTGCGCCACCCACCGTCGCGTACGCCATGCCCACGTCCTCGTGAGCGACGAACGTGACCTTGCGCGGGCAGTTGGTGGCATCCCAGATAAGCGTGCCCGCATCCCCCATGGCCTGAGACGCAAGCAGGTCGTCGCCCACCTTGCTGTAGGCAAGCTCCACGATCTTATCCGCATGCTCCAAGACGATACAGCCCGCAAGGTCAACAGTCACATACGGTTCGTCTCCGCCCCAGGGAACCGGTATTGTCACAAGTGACGCCCTCACGCGATCGGGCCTACCAAAGAGGGCAATCGCCGGCTCGACCACATAGACGCCAATGTCCACGAGTGCCCCAGAAGCCAGCGCGGGATCGAACTGGCTCACGTACTCGCCCGCATTGAGACGCTTGATGCGGGAGGTCACCTTGCCAAAGCGCAGTGTGGCCTGCCTGAGCGCACCCAAGCGCCCGAGATTGCGCTCGATCGCCGCGAAGCCCTCGGTATGGAGGTTGCGCATGGCCTCGAGGGCGACGACGCCCGAGGCATGCGCCGCGCCAAACAGCTCGCGGGCAAGCCGTTCGTTGGCGGCGAAGGCCTTCTCGACCAACACGTGCTTGCCTGCCTTAACGCAGCGCAGGGCCTGTGCAGCGTGAAGGCCGTTGGGAGAGGCAACATAGACGGCATCGACTGCATCGCTCGAGACGAGCTCTCCTAGGCTGTCAAAGAAGCACGTGGCACCGCGTGGCTCGCCAAAAGCCCGCGCCCTGGTAAGGTCACGCGAGTAGGCGGCAACATAGCTGATGCCGTCAACCTTTGCAAGCGCATCGATAAAGCGCTCGGTAATGGCGCTGGACCCTATTGTGGCGATACGTATGTCTGACATGCCTTCCCCCTCCGCCCTCTCCGTTAGCGAGCGAGCCCCCTTGTGGCCGGGGCTCGGACACCAGTGTAGCAGAGGGGACCGAGCCCCCTTTAGGCTCGCCACCCGCAGCTGGCCGTGGCCCTACGCCCCCTAAAAAGCTCAAAGCTCCCGACGCTGGTAGAGGCCTACGTCCGCAAAGCCTAGGCGACGGTAGTACTCACGCGTGCCCACAGAGCTGATCACGTTGACGCAGCCGTAGCCTGCGGCGCGAGCGACGTTGCAGGCACGCTCCACGAGCTCGCGACCAAGACCCCTGTGCTGCGAGGACGAGTCCGCCCTGCCCAGGTGAGCGACCTGGCCGTAGACGTGAACCTCTCGGATCATCGCCTCGTTTGGACGCACAGGAAGCTCGTCTGCGTGAACATCGAGCACACCCGAGGCGAGCTCGTCCCAACACGGAAGCGAGAGGCGCAAAAAGCCCGCTATGCGGTCTTTTGGTGTGACCCACTCGAGGAAATGCTCGTGCGTGGTGGCCGTACGATAGCCATAGTCGTGGATGTGCAGGGCCTCTAGATCAAGCGACGTATGCGCGATCTCGCGAAAGCGTATGTCACGGACGTCCCCCGCAAGGCCCAGACGGGCGATTTCTCCCTCAACCATCTGTCGCAGGTTCGCCTTCTTGTTACCCACGAGGATGTCCTCGGCGCTGATGTCACGGATCATGCGGGAGATGCGGACATAAGGGGGCGTCACCAGCGTGTCGGCCACGAGCACGTCCAGAAGCTCGCCCTCGGTGTAGGGACGCCAGCGCCCTCGCTCGTACTCGCTGACGAGCCGCGTGCCCGCGACGAGCGAGCAGGGATAGAGCTTTATCTCATCGGGCAAAAAGCCTGGGTCGCTAACGAAGGCTCGAAAGTCAGCCTTGTCGTCCTCGGGCGTCGAACCGAGGAGGTTCACCATGAAGTGCGCGTGGATCTTGAAGCCAAAGAGCCTGATGAGCGAGAACGCACGTCTGATCTGAGAGACGTCCATGAGACGCCGGTTGGCGTCAAGCAGCTCCTGGCGCGTGGACTGGATGCCAAGCTGGATCTTCGTACAGCCAAGCCTTCGCATGAGCCTGAGCTTGGCGGGGTCTATCGTATCAGGTCTCGTCTCGATCACAAGACCCACCACACGATGGGCCGCCGTCTCGTTGCGCCGCTGCTCGACCGCAAGTTCATCCAGGCTCGCCGCCATGCAACGAGACGCCTCCCAGAAAGGCGAGCGAGCTCCCGTGCCAGACATGGCGCCAGACTCACCGGCCGCAGCACACGCCTCGCCCCCACCATAGAGACGCGCGAAGCCCTCGTTGTAACTCTCCTCGCCCGCCTCGACCCTCGCTTGCTCTGCAGCCACGAGGCGCGCGATCTCGTCGGCCGAGTTCGAGATGCCCAGGTCGCGATAGAACGCATATCGCTCGCGGAGCCTGTCCCAGGGTGCGGGCCACTCGTTGAGCGCACGAAAGAGCTCTCGCACGAACCATATCTGGTACGGTTGGGAGTAGTCGGTCCATGTGCCGCCCAGCACGATGAGCTCGACCTTGTCCGTGGCGTGACCCATCTGGTCGAGTGCGCGCAGGCGCGTCGAGACCTGGAGATAGGGATCAAAGTAGTTCTTCTCGGCACGTCGGCAGGCAGGCTCGCTCCAAAGGTAGCTCTTAGGCATGCGCAGGTCACAAGGACAGTACACGCAGTCGCCCGAGCAGGGATGGGGACGCGTGATGACCGTGATGGTCGCGACACCCGACGCCGTGCGGCGCGGCTTCACGCGAAGGACACCCAGCAGGCGCCGCTCGAGCGCGGCGTCGATGCCCCAGGCTCGCCAACGCTCGGGATCCTCCTGCTTGACGTGCAGGTAGAAGGGCAGCAGACGGCGCTTCGAGAGGTGGTGGGCGTTGCCAAGGATGCCACGGTTGTGCTCGCGCACGATGCCCTCAAGCTTGACCGCAGCCTTTGGGTCCACGCCCTCGGGCAGCTCGCGCAGGTGCGTCACTATGTCCAAGAGTAGCTCTTCCATGGTCTGCCATTATAGAGCTGCCAACCAGGAGACGGCAGGTTTTGGGGCTTGTCGAGCCTATAGAGCAGCATCCTGAGATGAGTCTGTATAGTTTGAGTGACAACTGCACACGAGGTTGCCGCATCCGCGTGGGATAGGACGGCTGCCCTGTCCCCGCATGTCCACAGTGTCGCACTCGGTACCATCGAGTGGCACGCGCATCACGCACTCGGTGGCGTCGAGTGGCACGTGGATCGGCATATGCGCAGTTGCTGGAAGATCTTGTGCCACTCGATGACGGCGAGTGGCATGTTTATCATACACTCGGTGGCGCCGAGTGGCGCGGTCTGGGCGATAGCGGCACGGTCTGGGCGATAGCGGCACGGTCCGGGCGATGGACGAGTGATCAGCGCTACGATCGTGACGGGTCTTATCGCCACGCACGTCAAAGCGACGTCCGTACCAGCCGCCCCGTCACGCGCACGGGCTACGGTGGGGACGGGCTACGGGCAGGCTACGGTAGCGTCACGACGGACAGAATGGGACAGAGATGGGATACGGGAACGGCAGGAGAAGGACGTACGAAACATGACACCAGAGGTCGCACGTCGCATGAACCGCCTGAACGAAAGCTTCTACCGCGACAACGCCCGCTCCTTTGATCAGACGAGGCAGACAGCCTGGCCTGGCTGGGAGCGCTGTCTTTGCATTGGGCATACGACGGGCGCGCTCCCGCGATACGGAGGCGTGCGTGTCTTAGATGTGGCCTCTGGCAATTTGCGCCTCGCGCGTTACCTGGCCGAGAGGTTACCGGGCGTGAGGGTCTCCTACCACGGCATCGACAGCTGCCCCATGCTTGCAAGAGGCGTGCGGCTGCCCGAGGGCTGGGACGTGACGCTCCAGGACCTCGATGTCGTGGGCACACTTCTTGACAAAAAGCTTGAGGGAGACCTCGAGGCGCCCGGGGAAGACCTCGGAGTACTTGAGGAAGACCTTGGGGTGCAGCTCGAAGGGGGCGCGGCGGACCTCGTTGCCTGCTTTGGCTTTTTCCACCATGTGCCCACTACCGAGGCACGCCGAAGGCTCCTGCAGGAGCTGCTCTCTTACACCCGAACTGGCGGCTTGTGCTGCGTCTCGCTCTGGCGCCCCATGTCCGACAGACGGATCGCCAGACGTGCCCGTGAGTCGACCTGCGCAGGGCTTAGGTCGCTCGGCCTGAGCGAGAAAGAGCTTGACAAGGGTGACTACCTGCTTGGTTGGCAGGGCAGGCCCGACACCTGGCGCTACTGCCACCACTTCGACGAGGAAGAGATTGACCAGCTGGTGCGGGCTGCCCAAGGCACAGCAGAGCTCATCGCACGATTTTGCGCAGACGGCAAGGCGGGTGACCTCAACTCCTATCTTGTGCTCACGAGGAGCTGAGCCTGCCGAAACTCGCATCCCCACTCCAGCCGAGCACTCGCTCGCGGGCGCCCTCGATATCGAGTGTACCCTCGGCAAAGCCCTTTCGCACGAGTTCGGGAGGCAGAAACTCGTCGTACTTGTCAAAGGTGGGAAGCTCGCCGGGAAAAAGTAGGCTCATGGGGTCCAGCTCTGCCAGGAAGACGCCCTCGAGCGCAGAGAGGAACTCCTTGGGTGTCGCGGCCATCCTGAACTGGATGAAGTAAGGACGGCTCACGTCGACGCCCTTGATGCCCAAACGCGATGCCAGCTTGAGCTTGATCACGCGCTCCAGGGCAAGAAACGCGTACGTCCCAAGCCACGGGAAGAGTGCCCAGGTATCTCCGCCCACATTGACGAGGGTCTCTTGCGTGATGTTTGCGGCCACGGCCTGGGAGCGGGCGGCGGCGAGCCTTGCGCGCGCATTTGGCCCGAGGTAGGGATAATCACGCTGCTCTGCGAGCACGCCACGCATGCGCTCGAGAATCCTCGTGTGTATGTCGCCAGGACACTCACCAAAGTACGCGGGCACCTTGCCCTTGACCTGTGTCACATAGACCAAGCGATGACGGTGGTCGACCTCCTCGACGATCCAGACGTGACCGGCGATGGCGAGCTTCTCGCCTGCGGGCGGCGGTTGCACCACTGTGCCCAGCTCCTGGCTCTCGCAGCGCACCCGGTACTCCTCGCTCTCGACAAAGACGCCGTAGAAGCGGAAGTTGTTGCACACGCGCTCGCCCGCGAGTCCGACGATGAGGCCACCGGTCTCGGTCCTCTCGATCTGCTCGGTATCGATGAGGTGGCGAAGCAATACCCGGTAGTCATCCTGGCTCACGTTGGCAAAGGGCGCAAGCGAGAGGACGCGCCCCGCCAGCACTGCAGGACTCTGTTCTCCGCAGGAGGCCAGCGTAGCCATGGTCTGGTGATAGAGCAGGCTGTAATGCCTGCGCCCCTCGCGCGGCGGCTCGACCCAGCGCTCCTCTCGGTAGAGCTGGATGAGCGCGATGCCCTGGAGCAGCTTCCAGGGAAGGGTCTCGGGCAGGAGCGCGCGGGGCTCGCTGGGATCCTCGCGCATCACGAACCACATCTCGGGAGGCTGGCCACGTCGGCCCGTACGACCCATGCGCTGCAGGAAGGCCGAGACGGTGAAGGGCGCGTCCATCTGGAAGGCACGCTCGAGCCGCCCGATGTCGATACCAAGCTCGAGGGTCGCCGTCGTGCAGGTGGTAAGCGCCACCTCCTCATTGCGCATCAACTCCTCGGCAGACTTGCGAAGGCTCGATGACAGGTTGCCGTGGTGGACAAGGAAGCGGTCTGGCTCGCCGCTCTTCTCGCAGTAGGAGCGCAGGGTGGACGTGACCTCCTCGCACTCCTCGCGCGAGTTAGAGAAGACCAGGCACTTGCGGCCACGCGTATGCTCGAAGACGTAGGCGAGACCAGGGTCTGCGTCCTGGGGCGCGCTGTCCGTGATGTCTGCAGCAAGCTCCCCCTGCGAGGGTGAGACGAGCGTGGTCGACACCACAGCCGGACGCCTCGCGATATCGGCGAGAGGTGGCTCGCCGTCCCCATCGATGCGCTCGACGATGGCGTCAACGTGTATGGACGCACTCGTCGCGCCCATCCCGTGCGAGCGCTTCTCCGTAACCCGCTCGGCTGCCTGAGGCCCGCAGCTATAGAAGTGCTCCATCGAAAGACGCCAGGTCTGACCTGCCTCCTTGACCTGCGGCACCACAGTGTCGCGCATCGATCCCGCACCGAGGATGCGCGCTGTCGCCTCGGTGTCGCCGATCGTCGCGGAGAGGCCGATGCGTCTGGGCCGCACGCCGGCCATGCGAGAGAGCCGCTCGATCAAACAGAGCGTCTGCGCTCCACGATCGCCGCGCAGCAGCGAGTGTACCTCGTCCACCACGACGAAGCGCAGGTCCCCAAAGAGCTTGGGAATGGCCGCGTGGCGGTGAAGCAGCATAGCCTCAAGGGACTCGGGCGTGATCTGCAGGATGCCGGAGGGGCGCTTCATGAGGCGCGCCTTGTGCGAGGCCGAGACGTCACCATGCCAGTGCCAAACGGCGATACCTCCCTCCTCACAGAGGTCCACAAGGCGGTAGAACTGATCGTTTATCAGGGCTTTCAGAGGTCCCACATAGATGCAGCCCACCGTGGCCGGCGGATCCTCCCAGAGGTTTGTGAGGATGGGAAAGAACGCGGCCTCGGTCTTGCCCGAGGCGGTCGAGGAACTAAGGAGCACGTTGGCATCGGTGTTGAAGATCGCGTCTGCTGCCGCGACCTGAATGGCTCGCAATGACTCCCAGTCGTGCTCGTACACGAAGTCGCGCACGAACGGCGCATACCTGTCGAAGACGCGGGGGTTGGCCATGTCACTGCCCGTCTTGCGCTAGATCGTGAACTCGGCATAGCCAGGCGCGACGTCGGAAGCGTCGGTGGGACCGCCACCTGAACCGCCTGCCGCGACCTCACCCGCACCCTCACTCGCCGTCGCGTGCACGAAGCTGTCAGAGCCCAAAAGCCCCTCGACCGTCACGCCGGGATCCTGCAGCATGATATCGAGCATCTCGATGAAGTCGCGGATCACCTCTCGCGGCGTCACGAGCGTGTCTGCTCCCACGCGCGAGAGCTCGATCTCCAAGAAGCGTGCGAGGTCGTCCTCCATAAGCCTGCGCTCGTAGCCAAAGAGTCCCGCATGGATGTCCGCGAGCTTCTCGACGAGGATCAGCAACTCCTCGGGTGTGAGGGGGGTCAGGCGAATCACGGGAGCGAGGAGGTCCACCATACCCTCGCGCCCAAAGCGCCCCTGCGTGAGGCGGCTTCGCAGCGCCTCGTACGAATAAAGCCCACGCCTGCGGTCCTCGACGCACTGCGGCGTACCACTCATGATGATGCCCAGGTAGGAGGCCTTGCCCTGGAGCGTGTCATTGTACATTGTCAGTATCTTCTCATAGTTGTACTGGCGGCTGATCGCGTTGGGAATCTTGTACAGGTTCACGAGCTCGTCCACGAGCACGACCAGACCCTCGTAGCCCGCGCCACGCAGGAAGCGCGCGAAGAGCTTGAGGTAGTCGTACCAGTCGGCATCAGTGATGATGACGCTCACACCGAGCTCGCTTCGGGCCTCGGCCTTGGTGCGGTACTCCGCGCGAAACCACTTGATGACGGACGCCTTGGTCTCGTCGTCCGCCTCTATATGGGCGCGAAAGTACGCCGAGAGGAGCTTGGCGAAGTCGAAGCCGTGGACCATCTCCTGCAGCTCGAGGATCACCGCATGGATGCGCCGCTCGACCTCGTCGGCAAAGGATGCGTCAGCCGGTGGCGTGCCTGCCGCCGCGACCTCAGACTGAACGCCCGAGATCCATCGGTCCAGCACCAGCGAGAGCGCCCCGCCCTCGGGACGTGTCTTTGTGGAGAGGTTGCCGATGAGCTCGCGATAGGTTGCGAGACCCTGTCCCTTCGAACCCTGCAGACGCCGCTCCGGTGAGAGGTCGGCATCTGCGACCACAAAGTTTCTGCCCATCGCGTGGTTGCGTATCGTCTGCAGAAGAAAGCTCTTGCCACTCCCGTAACGCCCCACCACAAAGCGACAGGACGCACCACCATCTGCCACGATCTCGAGGTCGCGGAGGAGGGCCGCGATCTCGGCCTCACGACCCACCGTTATGTAGGGGAGGCCCACGCGCGGCACGACCCCACCCTTGAGCGAGTTCACGATCACGGTCGCGATACGCTTGGGCACGTGCGGACGAGCCTCTGCGGTAGCCGGTGACGCGTCGGGGGCAGCCTTTGTTGCGCCCGCGCGAGGCGAGGCCCCGCTTCTTTTTGCCTTGCTCACAGAAGGACCTCCCTCACGTCCTCGACGTAATCCTCAACGAGGTGCGGAGCGTCTTCGTCTACCTCGATCACGGTATCACCCACCAGGTCGAGGAACCGCTCGTTTATCATATCAGTCTCGAGTGACACCATGATTCCCGTTTGCTCGAGGGCACGAACGTCGAGGCTACCATCGAGGAGCCCGCGTAGGATCTGCCTCTGTACGGTGGTAAGGACAACGGCCCCTGGGCAAGAGGCGCCGTCGCTTGACCCCGGCGTGAGGCCTAGCTCTGGCGAAGGCGACTTCTGCCCCTCCCCGACGGCCGCCGCAGCGTTGGTGGGCGCCAGCTGCGACCTCGTGTGTGGTGCCAGCTCCTCGCACTCCTCGCGCTCCTCGTCCACGAGCAGTGCCTCGCGCGTGCGCCCCGCCGCCACCCGTATGCCACCCAACTTACTGCGGTCGATATGCACCTGCGCGGCCTTGATGGCCTCGCGCCTCTCTAGGCAGGACGTCACCTCCTCCTCCACGATCTTGAGCAGGTACTTGGGGGCCTTGCGCGGCTTGAGCGGGGGAAGGTCACCCGTATGCTCGCGCAGAAGGCGGTCTGCCGTGTGCAGGATGAGCCCTAACCCACGGCTCGGCAGTGGCTCGTCGCAGGGACTTGCCACCCACCAGCGGGAGTCCCTGCACAGGTAGGTCTCCCCCGTTGGCAGCTTGACCGTCACGTCTGGGTGAGGCTCGCGCTCCCAGAATACGGCAGACGAGAACATCAGGTACGGGTAGTTGGACTCGAGGCCAAAGAGCCCATCCACGAAGCTCGTCTTACGGCGACGCCTGCAGTGGTCAACGAGACGAGCGAAGATGGCGCACAGAATCTCCTCGAGTTCGCTCGCATGTAGTCGCATAGCCCGAGACTTCGCGATGCGGTAGACCGAGACCTCCTCGAGGGAGGACATGAACTCACTCACGGGTGGCAGTTCCGGCGTCGCATCGTCCCATAGCGCCGGGGACTTCTGTGAGAGAAGCGCCCCTTGCGCCTGACGCAGCACGCTCACAGCCCGCAGGGCGTGCCCCCAAGAACTGGGCATGAGGTCTGCCGACTCACAGGACGAGAGGTCGAGGCCATGGTAGATGGCATAGTCCCTCATCCAGTGCGGCAGGTAGGACTCAAGGGCGCGACACCCTAGGTCCTCGTGGTAGACACGATAGAGCCGCGTCAGCTCTCGCAGGCCGTCTTCCCCCGGCGCCACCCCAACACCACAGAGGAGCTCGTATACATGGACGAAGAGAAATGCCAGCGGTGCGCGGGGAGTCCGTCCCTTGCGAAAGCGGGTACGCCAACAGAAGTAACCGCGCAGCACCTGATCGGACATGCTCTCGTAGGTTGGGTAGTAGCTCACGAAATTGCCCGTAAAGGGACAGTCATCGGTATAGTCCTCCATGAGGACCGCCTGCTTGAAGAAGAGCTCTGCGCCTCCCTGGTAGTAACCGCGCTGCCGCCCACGGCCCTTGGCGAGCGCGCGCATCGCCTTGATCTGCGATGGAACCCTTTTTGATGAGGACAAGGACGCCTCCCTCTCCTGCTGTGGCGAACGGAGACGATCCAGGCACTGAGTCTGTCGAGCCGTGGCCTGCTGCGCCTCCAGCAGCTGACGGCCCGTTCTTAGGATGGGCTCATCCTCGTAGGTGCCACCGCTGACGACCTCCCCCTGCCTGGGGCTCAGCTCCTCGATCACCTGACGGATTATCTTCTCTGCCCGAGACACGCGCCTCCCTTATCGTGAGCGTACGCATGTTCGTAAGTATACACCAGCCAGAGTCACCTCGGCGCACAAATCAGCTGCCGTTACGAACCTTTCGGCCCAGCCTCAGGGAGCGCAGCCGCGCTTTGTGCTCGTCACTCACGCGAAAACTCTCGCACGCCTTCTGGATCGTCTTGTTGTGTACCCAATCCGGAAGCCGATGCGCCTCTACGTAGGGTAGCGCAGCCTCCCACTGCTTGGCAAGCGCCGTCGCAAAGTACCAGGCAACCATCATGCGCACGTAGTACTCCTCGGACCTCAGGTCAGCAACCCTTCCAAACTGCACAGGATCAAAGCGCTCGTCCAGGAAATGCCGCATGAGCAGGCCCAAAGCAAAGCGCTGGGTGTAGGCCTCGCCCGTATCGATCCAGCTGTCAATGTATGGCAAGAGCCGCTCTGCCTCTCTGGAGAAGGCCTTGGGCGAGAGAGCGTCGCAGGTGGCCCAGTTGTCAATATGAGGCAAGAAGCGCTCAACCTCCACAAGGCAGCGCTCAAAGTCGGTCTCGTCATTCAGGATGAGGGCATGGAGCTGGTTTTCCTCAAAGTAGTGATGCGGCAGCTCCCTGAGAAACGCCTTGGTTGAGCACTCACGCGAGAGGGACTTCGCCAGCTTGCGAAGCGCGGGCATGCGCACACCGATCACACGGTCTCGCTCGACCGTCGGCATGAGACGGGCCTGAAAGTTCCCATAGGCCTCATCCTGCAGGCAAAACAGCTCACCCACGATCCCATCCCTCGTCCGAGCTACCACCACGCCGCCTTTCGTCGCCTGGCTGTGTTAACCCTATTCTGATACGATTGCCTCTTTTGTCTTACGTCGGTGCACGAAGCCTGCCGCTCCGACGACCCGATCGAGCTGCTCGCCAAGCTGCCCCCATGTTCTCCGTATTGGTTGACGTGGGAGTAGAGTGTTGCCGCGCCGTATCAGAATAGGGTTAACACAGCCTCGTCGCCTTAGCCATGGTCGAGGTCCCCCTCCCGACTACTGATCCTGACATCACCCATGTCCGCCTTGGCCACCAACCGCCTTGTGCCTGTGCCTTGGGTGAGCGTATCCGCCCGGAAACTCTGCCCGTTGACCATGATGTCACCCATGGAGGTCGAAAGCTCAAGCCTCAGTTCACGCAAGTTCTCCACCCCGCTCAGCTCGACGTTCCCCATGTTTGCGGAGAGTTCCATTGAATCTCCAAAGCTCACGTCGCTCGCGCTCACCGTACCCATGTCGCTACGCAGAGAACAGGACACACAGCCGAGCCTCGTGGCACTCAGGTTCCCCATGTTCGTGCTGACATCCGCATGGCCTGTGTTCACGTCCAGGATGCGAACGTCCCCCAGCGCAGTCACGCCGCTGAGGTCACGTAGCTGTACCGTTTCAGGAATGGTAATGGTGATCGTGGACGCTGTGCGTTTGAGTTCGCGCAGGGACGTCTCTGTCGTCTGGCTGACGTGGAGCACACCGTCTTTGACCGCATAGTCGAAGCGTTCGTCGTGCCCGCCCCCGTTGCTATAGCTGATGTGCGCGGAGCCACCACTCTCGATAGTAACGTTCGTAAGGGACGCATCAAAGGTAACGCCATTGAACGTCTCTGTGATGTCCTCGTCCACCGAGCTCACATTGTTCCCTCTTTCCGTGCCCGGCATGCCAGGCAGAGGCTCACCGAACGAATGCGCTTCCACAAAGCGAAGGCTGCCCACGATGATGCAGGCCAGCGTCACAAGCACCAACACGCCCAGATAGACTCTCTTCCAGTTTCCACTTCTCATGACGATGCGCCCCCTACCTCACGATCCTTTTCTCGCGCCTTCGAGGACAACGCGCTCCCAAGAGCCATGCGGACCACACGCTCGATCACTGCCGCTATGGGCCAGATGATCCAGCTGATGTACCACCTGAACGTCAGAAAGCTCCAGATGAGATATATACAGGTAACCGTCGGCCAAAAGAGGGACAGAATGTCCTGGGCGACCTGGTTATCAGGACGCGGAGACTCACGGTAGACTGCCGGGTGCTGCGCCCTCCCGCAGTCAGCGAGGTGGGTCTTGGCCTCATCGAAGCTGAGCGCCCGCCCCGTTGGCTTTGTGGCTGAGGGGGAATTGATGGCGTCCTCGATGCCAAGCGCCTGAGCAACCTCGTCTAGATTGCCGAACTCGGAGATCACGGTGCCTATCGCCTCGTTCTCGCTTACGCCCTTCGCGATGAGCTCACTGTACTTGTCCTCCATCATCTGTCCCAGCTCGCGTTTTGCCCGGAGCAACTCCGGTGTGTCCGGCAGCGTGGCGAACATGGACCCCAGGTAGCCTAGGATGGTATCCATCAGGTGCTCTCCCCCTTCGTGAATCGCTCTATGACGTCCTTTGTGAGCTCCCATTCCTCGCACTTCGAGCGATAGTGGCTCCTGCCTGCCTCGGTGATGCGGTAGTAGGTGCGACGTTTCCCGTTGGCGGCGTCTTGAGAAAACGACTCCACGAGGTCGTTTCTCTCCATCCGAGCGAACGCGGAGTACAGCGTCGTCTCCTTGATGACGTACTTCTCGTCTGACGTCTGCCGGATGAGCTTGGATATCTCGTAGCCATACGAGGGCTCTTTCAACAGCAGGCTGAGTATCATCGTGTCGATGTACCCACGGATGACGTCGTTGCTGATACCCGCCATCTCTGCCTCCCGTCTAAGCTACGTCTGTCGTGGTATATCGTGAGCTCATCATACTATGGCTGTCGTAGTATGTAAAGGATGATGGGGAAGAGATCAGCGCGTACGAGCGACGATCTCGCCACGTGAGAACGCGTGCTGACGTCACGGACCCATCGGCAGCACACCGACGTCCCCGGCGGTGATGGGCAGCTCCTCGCCCGCATCGGTCCTCACGAGCAGTGCGGTGTCTGGAAGGATGTCGAGTGCGACCCCCGTGACACGACGGTCGCCCCCACAGTTGACCTCGACGCGTTTGCCAAGGGTACAGCTCTCCTCGCGCAGGCGGAGCAGGAGGGCCTCAGTCGTCTTGGCGGGATGCGCAGCGAACTCACCCAGCAGCTGGCCCAGACCCCGCGCAATGGAGGTGAGCAGGTCCTCGCGCAGGCACGCGAAGGCAGGCAGCGCCCCTGCGGCCGGCCCCAACTCCACCGCAAGCGAGGTCGCCGTCGCAAGCGGCAGGCGCTCGGCCGGTGTAAGCAGGTTTATACCAATGCCCAAAACGACACAGGCAAAGCCCTCCCCGTTGGGGGCCAGCGTACCCGGCACCAACTCGCAGAGGATACCTCCGAGCTTCTTACCCCCGCAGAAGAGGTCGTTGGGCCACTTGAGTCTGAGCGCCAAGGACGGCCCGATGTCGGGAGGCTCGACGGTGCCATCAAGACCACTCTGTCTTAGCACGGCGCGCAGGCCATCCAAACAGGTAAGCCCACAGGCACTCGTAAGCCAGCCGCCGCCCAGCTCCACGAGCATGCGAGCGGGAACGGCGGCGACGAGGCTCGCGACGAGGGTCTCGCCTGACCTGCTCTGCCACGTGCGATCCAACCGTCCGCGCCCCGCCGTCTGCTCGTCTGCGACGACGACATCAACGGGAAGCGGCAGGCCCCCCGCTGCGGCAGAGCGCGCTGCCGCGAGCAGGGGGCCTGCCAGATCATCGGCTTGGACATCGCGCCCCGCGCCGAGACGGTAGTGCTCCTTCGCGTAGTCGTTGGTGGAGCCGACCCTCGCAAGGTGAATGAGCGCATGCGGGCAGCGGGTCGCCACAGACGCCTATTCGCCGTCGTCCCAGATGAGCGACACCGCGCCGATACCAAGGTTCGTGGTGAGTGCGGGACCCCCATCCTTCACGGTGACGTACGCATCGGGACGCTGCCTATGTATGCTGTCAACGAGGCGATGCAGGGCCTTGGTATCTTCTCCATAATAGGCGACCATCAGGTGCTTTACGTCTGCGGGCACACGCAGCAGCATGGTCTTTGCCATACCCGCAGTGCCGCGAGCCACCCAAGCTGTCGCGATGGCACCGCGCTTAAGCTCAAAGACCGGAAAGCGGTCAAGCGTTGCCGTCACGGAGCGACGGGTGTTGGTAAGGCGACCACTACGACGCAGGACCGCCATGTCGGGTACCGAGAACAGCGTGTGTATATGGTCACGCCTGGCCTCGACCGCAGCCACGATTTCCTCGAAGCTCAGCCCCCGATACGCCGCAGCGCGGGCCGTCCTGACCAAGAGCTCGAGAGCGGAGCCAGCGGCGTACGAGTCGATAACGCGCAGCTCGTCGTGGCGCTCGCCAGGCGTGTCCTCGTCGACGATCTCCTCGCCATAGAAGAACTTCTCGGCGTTGAGCGCACTGCGATACCCCGCCGAGAGCCGCGATGATATCGTGATGCAGAGCACGTCGTTGCCTTGGGCAAAGGCCTTCGAGAAGGCCTCGACGTAGACCTGCGGGAAGGCGGGCTCCGTGTGCATCGTGAGCTCGGGACGCAAAAACTCCCGGTAGTTCCCGCACTCGTTGGTGTAGAGCTCCCTGTGGGTGACTCCATCCACGCTGTAGTAGGTGGGGATGAGCGTGACGCCCAGCTCCTCGGCCTCGTCCCTCGTGAGCCCGGAGCTTGATTCGGTAACGATGGTCAGCATAGCGCGTCCTTTCCCATGCGACGGAACCTTTCGTACCTCGCATCGACGAGCTCGTCGGCGGTCATCCTCTCGAGTGGCTCCAGCTCCTCGACGAGACGCCCCGCGAGGCGATCGGCAAACGCCTCGCTGCCGATGTCATAATCCTCTATGATACCGTCGGCCACACCTAGCTCACAGAGGTCCGTCGCGCGGATCTTGAGGGCGTCGGCCGCCTCAGACGCGCGATCGGCTGTCTTCCAGAGTATCGACGCACAGCCCTCGGGACTCACGACGGAGTACACTGCCCCCGAGAGCATGAGCACGCGATTGGCAAGTGCGAGCCCAAGCGCGCCGCCCGAGCCGCCCTCGCCCATGATCACCGAGATAATGGAAACCTTGAGGCCACTCATCACAACGAGACTCTGGGCCACTGCCTCGCCCTGCCCCCGCTCCTCAGCCCCCATCCCGCAAAATGCTCCGGAGGTGTCAACGAGGCAAATGACAGGACGGCCGAACTTCTCGGCCTGGTGCATGAGACGCTGGGCCTTGCGATAGCCCTCTGGGTTGGCCGAGCCAAAGTTGCGACGCACCCGCTCCTTGGTGTCACGCCCACGTTCGGTACCGATCACGGTCACGACCTGTCCGCGCAGGCGTGCGATACCGCCCACGACGGCCCCGTCATCACCAAAGTAGCGATCGCCGTGCAGTTCCACGAAGTCATCGAAGACCTGCTCGGCAATGGGCAACACGGTGGGGCGCTCACCCGAACGGACGATGCCGAGAAGCTCATAGGCGCCCTTCTCCTTTTCGGCCTCCTTGATCTTTTTGGGATCAACCAGCTTGTTCCCCGAGATGGCGCCCACGGCGGCCTTAATGTTGCCGAGAAAGCTCGAGGAGGTCTGGCGCTCGTCCCGCTTACCCTCAAGGCGAATCACGGGAAGGAAGGGTCCCTCCCCCTCGACCCGCTCGACGCCGTGGAGGGCAAGCAGCAGCGAAAGCTCTGCTGGCAGGTCGCTGCGCTGAGCGATGCGGTCAACGAAGCCATGCTCAAGCTGGAACTCCGAGCGCTGAAAGCCCGCAGGCAGGCGCTTGTGCAGGGTCTGCTCGATGACACGGGGACCAGCGAAGGCAACGAGGGCATCGGGCTCTGCCAGGCAGATGTCGGCCTCCATGGCAAAGCTTGCCGTGACCCCGCCCGAGGTGGGATCGGTGAGCACGGCGATATAGAGCAGCCCTGCGTCACTATGGCGACGGACGGCACCCGTGGTCTTGGCCATCTGCATGAGGGAGGTCGTCCCCTCCTGCATGCGCGCACCGCCCGACACGGTGAAGCCCACGACGGGCAGGCGCCTCTCGGTTGCCAGCTCGAAGAGGCGACAGATCTTCTCGCCCACGACGCTACCCATAGAACCCATCATGAACTCGCCGTTCATCACGAAGATGGCGCAGCGATAGCCGCCGATGGTCGCCGTACCGCAAATGACGCCCTCGGGCTCCGATGACCTGGCGCGCGCCTGCTCGAGCTTCTCTGTGTAACCCGGAAAGCCAAGGAAGTCCCGGGCCGTGAGGGCGGCGTCGATCTCTTGGAAGCTCCCGGCGTCAACGGTCATGCCGAGGCGCTTGCGGGCGCCTATCCTAAAGTGATGGCCGCAGCGCGGGCAGACCTCGAGGTTCTCGGAGATGGACTCCTGGCTCGTCGCATGACGACAGCCCGGACAGCGCACCAGCACCTGACGCACCGGTACCTCAACCTCGACCTCCGTGACCGGTCCCTCGAGGGCGTTGGCGCTCTTGCTCTTCTTGTTGCTACTCATACAGATGCTCCATGAGGTTGGTGTGGTACATGCCCGAGATGAACGCGTCGTTCGAGAGTATGTCCAGCTGCAACTCGGAGTTGTCCGAGATGCCCTCCACCACGAACTCGCCGAGGGCCGAGCGAGCCTTGCGCACGCACTCCTCGCGCGTCGGAGCGAACACGATGAGCTTACCGAGCATCGAGTCGTAGTACGGTGGTACGGTGACACCCTGATAGAGGGCCGTGTCAAAACGTACCCACGGTCCACCGGGTATGTGCAGGGTCTCGACGGTACCGCAGGAGGGCAAGAAGTCGGGTGTCTCAGCGTTGAGGCGGCACTCGATGGCATGACCGCGTATGTGGATATCGTCCTGGGTGAAGGCAAGCTCGTTTTCGGCGGCCACGCGCAGCTGCCACTTCACAAGATCAAGCCCCGAGACAAACTCGGTCACCGGATGCTCCACCTGAAGACGGGTGTTCATCTCCATGAAGGCGAAGGTCTCGTCACTGTCCGAGTAGAGGTACTCGATCGTGCCCACGCCCAGGTAGTTCACGGAGCGTGCGAGGTCACGAGCCGCCCGGTGCATATGCTCGCGCACCGCCTGTGTGATCGAGGGACTGGGACTCTCCTCGAGGAGCTTTTGGTTGCGACGCTGCACGGAGCACTCGCGCTCGCCGAGTGATACCACGTTACCGTGGGCGTCGCCCAAGATCTGCACCTCAACGTGGTGGGCGGGCGAGATGAAACGCTCCATGTAGCAGCCACCGTCACCGAAGGCGGAAGAGGCCTCGCTCGAAGCCTCCTGGAAGGAGCTGCGCACCTTCTCTAGGGACTCTACCTTTCGGATACCACGGCCACCGCCGCCGGCACGGGCCTTGATGAGCAACGGGAAGCCGATGCGCTTAGCCTCACGCTCGGCCTCGTCGGCATCGCTCAGAAGATCGGAACCCTCCACGATGGGGACACCCGCCGCCTTAGCCGTGCGACGGGCCTCGTCCTTATCACCCATGCATTCGATGACCTCAGGCGAGGGACCTACGAAGACGATGCCGCAGTCCCTACACTTGCGCGCGAACTCAGCGGACTCAGAGAGGAATCCGTAGCCGGGGTGTATCGCCGTCGCGCCAGACTCGACGGCTACCGTGATAATGGCGTCCATGTTGAGATAGCTGTCTGCGGGGCGGGGTCCCCCGATACACCAGGCCTCGTCGGCGACCTGCACGTGATAGGACCCGGCATCTGCGGTAGAAAAGACCGCGACGGTCTGCACGCCCATCTCCTTGCAGGCGCGAATGACGCGCACGGCGATCTCGCCACGATTGGCAACGAGGATCTTCTCAAACACTAGCGCTCGCCACCTTTCGTTTCCGTGGCGTCCACCAAGGCGAACGACATGCTCGCCTTGCAGCAGAGGCGGCCGTTGACAGATGCCTCGCCCTCCGCGAAGTAGAAGGGAGCGCGCTCGCGCGTCAGGCGGCAGACGAGGTCGATGGTGTCCCCCGGACGGATGGAACTCTTGAAGCGTACCTTGTCAAGGCCGGTGTAGAGCGGCGTCTTACCAGTGCCTTCCATCTTGCCCGCAATGAGAACACAACAGTTCTGGGCGAGCATCTCGCACTGCATGACGCCCGGAACGATGGGGTTATTGGGAAAGTGGCCTTGGAGGAAGAACTCGTCCCCATGGATGGCCAGCCTGCCGTGGGCCTCACCATCCACCACCTCAGACTCATCGAGGAGCAACATCGGCGGACGATGCGGAAGGATCTTCTCAAGCTCGGTTCTGTTCATGTGAGGCCCCTTGTCCTAGTAGATCTTCATGAGGGTACCACCAAACTCCACAAGGTCACCGTCCTCGACGCAGACGTCAACCACCTCCCCGTCGACCTCGGCCACGACCTCGTTCATGAGCTTCATCGCCTCCATGACGCAGAGGGTGTCACCCTTCTTGACCTTGGAACCCACATGCACGAAGGGATCGGCGCCCGGGGACGGTGCCGCATAGAAGACACCTACCATAGGAGCCTTCACAAGCGTGAGCTTGCTCATGTCGTAAGGCGCGTCATCACTGTCGCCCGACGACGGCGCAGGCGCAGCTGGGGCGGGGGCAGGCGGCGCGGATGGCGCGGGCGCCGCCGTGACGGGGGCGGCGACAGCTGGAGCCGCCACACTCACCAGTTGTTGCGGGGGCTCGGCCTCGAGCTCGAGGACGGTACCGTCTTCCTCAAGCCGCAGCTTGGTGAGGGAGCTGTTCTCAAGTAGCGTAGCCAACTCTTTGACCTTATCGAATTCCATGTGAACGACTCACCTCTACTTTCCGTAGGCCCTGAATGCCAGGGCAGCGTTGTGCCCGCCAAAGCCGAGTGATGTCGAGAGAGCCCAGAGGCCGTCGAAGGAGGCCGCCTCATTGGGCGTATAGTCGAGGTCGCAGTCGGGATCGGGGTGCACGTAGTTAATCGTGGGGGCGATGACGCCCTCCTCAAGAGCCTTGATGCATGCGATGGCCTCTATCGCGCCGGCGGCGCCCAGCATGTGGCCCGTCATCGACTTCGTGGAGGAGATGTGTGCCGCACGTGCGGCCTCCTCGCCCAGTGCCCGCTTGAAGCTCAGCGTCTCGGACGCGTCATTGAGCTTGGTCGAGGTACCGTGCGCGTTGATGTAAAGGCCCTCGGTGGCATCGAGTCCTGCCTCGGCGATGGCCTGCCTGATGGCACGGGTGATGCCACTGGCCTTTGGGTCGGGACTCGTGATGTGATAGGCATCCGAGGTATTGCCGTAGCCCATGACCTCGGCAAAGATGTGGGCGCCTCGCGCCTGGGCATGCTCGAGCTCCTCGAGCACCACGATGGCCGCGCCCTCACCCATCACGAAGCCGTCGCGCATCGCGTCGAAGGGACGGCACGCTGTCTTGGGATCGGGATTCTTGGTGAGGGCCTTGGCGCTACTGAAGCCCGCGACAGCGAGAGGGGCGATCCCAGCCTCGGCACCACCGGCGATGATGGCGTCTGCGTAGCCATGCCCGATGGCACGGAATGCCTCGCCGATGGCGTTGCTCGATGTGGCGCAGGCCGTGACCACAGGGAGGGTAGGACCGAGTGCCCGATTGCGGATGGATATCTGGCCGGCGGCCATGTTCGCGATCATCGAGGGAATCAAAAACGGAGAGACCTTGCGAGGCCCTCCCTCGATGAGCTTGTCGGCATTTGCGAGCATCGTGTTGATGCCCCCGATGCCCGAGCCAACATAGACGCCCAAGCGCTCGCGATCGATGCTCTCCTCTACGTCGAGGCCAGAATCGACCATGGCCTCATGGGCCGCCACGATGGCATACTGTGTGAAGAGGTCGTTACGTCTGACCTCAGGCGCACTCAGAAGCGGCGTGGGATCGAAGTCCTTGACCTCGGCAGCCACCTTGACCTTATAGTCAGTCGTATCAAACTTCGTGATTTCGCCGACGCCCGAGACACCGGCCTTGAGTGCCTCCCAGGTTTGAGCGAGCGTATTGCCGACAGGCGATACGGCACCCAACCCCGTTACTGCGACCCTGCGTTCCATATGTGCACGCTCCTTATCAGGCTTGCCCCGCTCTTGCAACATGGCCAGCACGACAAAGCGCCCGTGCTGGCCACAGGTCCCTACATGGCCATGCCCCCATCGACGGGCAAGACTACACCCGTGATGAGAGAGGCCTCGTCACTCGCCAAGAAGGAGATCGCGGCCGCGATGTCCTCGGGCACGCACATGCGCCCCAGAGGGATCTGTCCCTCGTAGGACTTGCGCGTCGCGTCCGAAAGACCCGCCGTCATGGCCGTCTCGACAAATCCCGGGGCTATGGCGTTGCAGGTGACGTTCCTGCTCGCGAGCTCGCGTGCGACAGACTTCGTGAGGCCGATGAGGCCGGCCTTGGAGGCCGAGTAGTTGACCTGACCGGCGTTTCCCATGATGCCCACGACGGAGCTCATGTTGATGATACGGCCCCCGCGCTGACGCATGAAGGTACGCGTGAGGGCGCGAACCATGTTGAAGGCGCCCTTGAGGTTGACGGCTATGACACTGTCGAAGTCGCTGTCCTTCATGCGGGCCATAATGCCGTCGCGGGTGATGCCGGCGTTATTAACGAGGGTCCAGACGTGACCGAAGTCATCGAGCACCTGACCCACGCAGGCGTCGACCTCCTTTGAGGAGGAGACGTCACACTCGTATGCCTTAGCACACGCACCAGCGGAGCGCAGCTCCTCGACAACCTCTTCGAAGGGCTCTGCGCTCCCCACATAGATGACGGCCACGTCGTAGCCATCTGTCGCAAGACGCAGGGCCGTCGAGCGACCTATGCCACGTGACGCACCCGTCACAAGGGCGACCTTACGACTCGCGTCGCGATCGAGGGTGCCGGTTTTCAACTCAGCCATAGTCAGTCCTTTCTCAGCACGCCAAGCGCTGCCTCGAGCTGCTCGGGCGTCTCGATCGAGAGCGCCGTGACCCCCTTGAGGGTGCGCTTGACGAGGCCCGTGAGCGTAGTGCCCGGACCTACCTCGACGAAGCTATCGAAGCCGGCTGCCTGCATGTTCTCTAGGGTCTTGGTCCACAGGACGGGACTCGAGGGCTGGGCGGCCAAGACCTCAGCTATCTTGGAGGGATCCTTGGGATACGGCTCTGCGGTCTTATTTGCCCAGACATCGACGATGCAGGGACGTGGTGGCTTGTTCTCGAGCCACTTCGCAAGGCCCGCACTGGCGCTCTCCATGTACGGGCTATGGAAGGCGCCGGCGACAGCGACCTTAAGGGAGCGTCCCTTAGCCTCCTTGACAAGCACGTCAAGCTTGGCAAGCGCCTCGTCACTCCCCGCGACAACGGTCTGCTGGGGACTGTTGTAGTTGACGGGCCAGGCTCCGGCCTCCTTGGCAAGCCTTTCGACCTCAGCTGCGGCTAGCTTCACGACGGCACGCATGCCGCCGGGTTTTGCCGCGCACGCCTCGGCCATGAGCTCACCACGATAGCGCACCAACGCAAAGCCGTCCATGTCAGAAAAGGCGCAGGCAAAGGTCAGCGCCGCGACCTCGCCCAGCGAGAAGCCCGCGACGCCGTCTGGGTTGATGCCGCGTGCGACGAGCGAGCGTGCGGCCGCAAGATCGGTCGCGAAGATCGCAGGTTGCGTGTTCTCGGTACGGGTGAGCTCCTCCTTAGTGCCCTCGACGCAAAGCTTGGAGAGACCCGGCATGGCAGACTCGAGCTCGTCGAAGGTCTGCTTGGCAACAGGCTGCGCATGTACGAGCTCCTTACCCATGCCGGGGTGCTGAGCTCCCTGCCCCGCAAAGAGGAGGGCTATCTTACCCATGTGGTCGCCCCCTTAAGCACCTTCTCGGCACCGCCGACCAGGTCATCGACGATCTCTGCGGCAGACTGGCGCCTCTTCACGAGACCAGCGATCTGACCGCACATGAAGCTGCCGTTCTCGTAGTCGCCCTCACGGGCCGCCTTGCGCAGTGATCCCGCACCCATGGCGTTGAGCTCGTCCTGGCTGGCGCCTGCGCTTTCGGCCTTCGCGAAGCGACGTGTGAAGGGGGTCTTGAGGCAGCGCACCGGATGTCCTCCCGACCTGCCCGTGACCATGGTGGAGATATCTCCGGCTTTGAGGACACGCTCCTTGTACTCTTCGCTCACCGTACACTCGTCAGCAACGAGGAAGCGCGTACCCACCTGCACTCCCACCGCCCCGAGCATAAAGGCAGCGGCGACGCCACGGCCATCGGCGATGCCGCCTGCGGCCACGACGGGAATGCTGATGGCATCGACGACCTGGGGGACGAGGGTCATCGTAGTGGAGTCACCCACGTGTCCGCCAGACTCGCCTCCCTCGGCAACGACGGCAGTCGCACCGGCGCGCTCGACCATGCGGGCCAACGCGACCGACGCCACAACGGGAATGACCTTGATACCCGCGTCAATCCAAGAACTCATGTACTTGCGCGGGTCCCCAGCACCGGTCACCACAACGGGGACCCTCTCGTCGGCGACAAGGCGCGCAACCTCGTCCACAAAGGGACTCATGAGCATGATGTTCACGCCAAAGGGTTTGTCTGTCCGCTCACGCAGCTCGTGAATCTGGTCACGTAGCCACTCGGCGTTAGCGTTCATGGCCGAGATGATGCCCAGCCCTCCCGCCTCTGACACGGCCGAGGCGAGGCTCGCATCGGCTATCCACGCCATGCCACCCTGGAAGACTGGCTTCTCGATGCCCAGTGCGTCGCAGATGGGGGTCTGTATCATCACTTACGCCTTCTCCGCGATCAGCTTGTCGACCATGTCGACGAACTCACCGATGGTCTTGGGGTTAGCCTCGGCGTCGATCTCGATGTCGAACTCCTCCTCACAGGCCATGACTACCTCGACGGTTGCGAGCGAGTCGATGCCGGCCTCCTCGAAGGTGGTCTCGGGGGTTAGCTTCTCGGTAACGCCGTCCTGCTCCTTGAGGATTTCGCAAATCTTATCGAACGTGCTTTCGGCCATGGCTCCTCCTTGTGTATCTGCCGCGTAAGCGGCGCTTTATGTCGCCTGAGCGACTCCTCCTATTGACAGCCGCTTGCGCGGCGCTGTCACGAACTGTGGTGGCTACGGCTCCCACCTGGTGAGACAGGACCCCACCGAAAGGCCGGCACCGAAGCCGATCATGCAGATGAGCTCCCCCCGCTTGAGCCCCCCATTCCTGTTCAGGGTATCGAGCGCCAACGGGATGCACGCGCTCGAGATGTTGCCCGTGTCCTCTAGCCTGCGGACCACCTTTGCGTCATCGAGCCCGAGGTGCTTGATAGCGGAGGCCAAGATGCGCTCGTTTGCTTGGTGGAACACGAAGTGATCGATGTCAGAGACGTCGATACCCGCCTCGGCGACAAGGCTGTTTACCTCCTCGATGATGGCCCTCACGGCAAAGCGAAAGACCTCACGCCCGTTCATGGTGAGCGCCTTACCGTATGCCCCTATACGTTGGTCATAGGGACTCGTACTCCTGACACCGGGCAAGGTGAGGGCGAAGTCGAGCGTCGCCCACGCATGCATGGGGAGCGGATCCTCGTCCGTCGCCTCAAGCACCACCGCACCCGCTCCGTCACCAAACAGGACGCAGGTCGCCCGGTCCGACCAGTCGACGAGGCTCGTCACCTTCTCGGCAGCAACGACCAAGGCCTTTTTTGCCCTGCCGCGGGCAAAGAACCCGTCTACCACGTCAAGTCCCTGGACAAAGCCCGAACAGCCTATGAAGAGATCGAAAGCCGCACAGTGCTTTGCACCGATGGCGTCGGCAGCGACGCAGGCGATAGCAGGAACCACGTGATCGGGAGAGGTCGTGGAACCCACGACGAGATCGATCTCACTGCCATCTATGCCCGCTACCTCGACGGCCTTTCTCGAGGCCTCTATGGCGAGGTCGTCGAGTCCCTCAGTCGTGCACACGTGGCGCTGTTTGATGCCCGTACGCGAGTAGATCCACTCGTCCGACGTGTCGAGGAACTGAGAGAGGTCATCGTTGGTAACGACTCTCTTGGGTAGGGAACTGCCGGTTCCTATCACTCTAAAGCTCATACGCGCTCCATCTCGACATCGTGGTAGAAGTCTGCAAGCCGATGAATGCCCGCAAGGAGCGCCTCGCGCTCCGACGGACTCAGACCCTCGGCTAGCCTGTTCGCCATGTTCAAATGAAATAACACGTGAATGCGATAGATCTTCTCCCCAGTACGCGTGAGCATGATGTTCACGCAGCGCCCATCCCGCTCGTCGGGCTCCTTTCTCAGCAGCCCCTTTGTGACCAGACGGTTGACTGACGAGGTAGCTGAAGGTACCGTGACGTCACAGGCGCAAGCCAGCTCGCTCACGTTGATGCGCGATCCCGTCCTGAAGGCCAACCTGCCCACCGTGATGATCACTCGAGAGTCGCTCAGGGAGATGTCGGTGTCGTGCTGTCGACTCAGCACGCTCGCCTCTATGGAACCCGCAGAACGGTATACCTTGAACAAGAGACTGCTCACCTCACTCGCGAACGCGTCCTCATCCTTCGTGGCGCCGTAAGGGGTAGGTGCGACATTCGCGCAGGTACTCCGGCGGAGGGGCTGTCTGGCATGTTGCGCTTGCATGGCAACCCTCCCGTACGTCACAGGTCGAATTCTCTTGCTCACTAGTTAGATTAACTAAGGAAATTTGAGGCACGCTCACCGCCTCGCCCCTGCATCTCTTCTCCACATATGCGAGGGTCAGCTGGAGGGGGGAACGCGGCGCAACCACCTTCCCTTCGCCGCCCCGCGCGTCACGGAGAAACGTGGCCCGGGTGGTACGAAGGTCGCAGAATGTGCCTTTTGGTGACGCGTGCCCTGAACGAGTGAGTCAAAGTGCGCTTTTTCATAACGCCCTACCTCCTGGGAAAGCGGGCAGGGTACATAAATGCTATCCCCTCCCCCGGGAAAGTCAAGCTGCCTTCAGCTGAAGCGGGCTGCCGGCGCCAACGGCAGGACATGCCAGCCGGCTACGACGCATCCCTGCGGGCCGCCTGCGCCCGGCCACGCGAAGCCGACGCCGCAACCCGCTTGACAAGACGCCGGACTCACCGCCCGCATCTGACAAGTATGAGACTGACCGCGACCACGCACGGGCGTAGCCATTCGACGTTGAACGTTGACATTCGTAGAATATTGCTCTATTATCTGTAGGTAGAGCATCATTCTATGAACTTTCCGTCAGAGGGAGTTCCATGCCCAGGAGAAGACAGGACCCCACGATCCGTCGCAGCGAGCTGATCGACGCGGCGAGCAGGCTGTTTCTCTCCAAGGGTTATGCCGCGACCTCCGTGAGAGACATCCTCGACGAGGTGGGCAACAGAACCGCCTCCCCGAGCGTGTTCTACTACTACTTCAAGTCGAAGGAGGAGATCTACCAGGCGGTGCTACGACGACATTCCGAGCGGTACCTGCAGGCCATCGATGAGGTCGTCGCACGGTGGGAGGACGACCCCGACAGGCTCATGATGGGCGTCGCCCCCCTGTTCCTTGCCACGCTCACACGTGGCGGACGCGGGAACGAGGCCGTCTCATCCGCCGAGAACCTGCTATTCTCTCTTAAGCTGAGAGAGGATTTGACGCAGCGCTTCGTCGAGGTGTGGGAGCTGTTCATACGAGCGAAGGGCTGGCGCGGAACCAACGAGGAGGACGTCCACCAAGCCGCCGTCTTCGTCGCGGGTGGCATCGGCGAGATGGTCTACGACCTCAACTACGCCCGAGGGGGCAACGATGACCCCTCCCCTCTCATGGACCGCATGGTTGACTTCTGCGCAGGCGCCCTTGGCGCCCCCGAGGACGAGAGGCAGAGATACAAAGGGGTGGTCCATGCATACCTTGACCGAGCGCATTGATATAGACGCTCCCTTCGAGCGTCTGTGCGACTGGGCGGACAACTTCGAAGAGGAGTTCGTCAGATGGAGCCCGTATCACCTGGAGTGCGAACTGTACGACGGAGGCGTCACCGTCGGCAGCAGAGTGAGGTTTCGCGAGATCGTGATGGGCCTCGACTACGACGTCACGGGAACCATCACACAGAGCGTGCGAGATCGTGACCACTTCCGCTTCGTGTTTAGGAGCGACAGAAAGACTGCCTTCATCACCTTCGAGGGAGAGCGGACGGAGACCGGCAGCCGCTTCTCGCACACCGAGTCCTTTGGCGTGGGGACGCCGATCATAGGCCCCGTGGTCAACTTCCTCATATTCAATGTCTTCTTCAGGAAGAAGGCGAACTGGCAGCTGATCCGAGACGACATGATCCTGGACAACCGCTACCTCAAGGAGATCCTCGAGGAGAGGAGATATCCCGAGCGCATCTCCCCAGACGAGCTAAAGAGGAAGAGGGCATGAGCGACACGCGGGCATCCCGACACGTCAAGCTGCGGGGTGTGGCTGACACGACGTACATTCCGATGGTGGCGAGGATATACGCGACGGAGCGCTTCCCCGAGTACTTTCGTGACGCGACGGCCCTCAAGCTGCGAGACCGGATTCCTGTCGAGACCCTCGAGAGGATACGGAAGCACTCCTCCGAGTACACGATGCTCGCCTCGGTTGCCCGCTACCACGTCCTCGACGAGCTGGTGCGTTCGTTTGCGGCAAGATACCCCGGCGGCTGCAACGTCATCAACCTCGGTGCAGGCCTAGAGACGATGGCACAGAGACTCAGCCTGCCAGCGGTCACGTTCTACGAGATCGACCTGCCAAAGACGATCGAGCTGAGACGGTCACTCATCGACCCGCTCCCAAGCGAGGTCATCATCGCGGGCGACATGTTCGAGCTTGGCTGGACGGGACGGGTGGACAGAAAGGTCCCGTCGCTTTTGATCGCCTCGGGCGTGTTCCAGTACTTCCGAGAGGAGCGGGTCACAGGGTTCCTGAGGGACCTCGCAGAGCGCCTGCCCGGCAGCGAGCTGATCTTTGACGCCACCAACGAGGTGGGCGTCAGGTACGCCAACAGGTACGTGAAACGAACGGGCAACGCGTCCGCGCAGATCCTCTTCTACGTGAACAACGCGCGGGCATTCGCGGACGAACTCGGGATGCCGCTGGTCGAGGAGCGCGTGTTCTACACGGAGGCGCGAAGGGTCCTCAAAGGGAGGCTGAGGCTGTGGACGAGAATCGCCATGCGGATATGTGATGACAAGAGGCGCGCCATCCTCATTCATCTGAAGCTGCAAGGCCGGAGTCCAGCGCAGTCGAGCGGGGCTGCATCGAGGGCGCGTGGCCAGAGCGCGCCTTTACGTGAGGGGCTGCGGTCAGACTGCGCCTTTGCGTGAGGTCAAACTCCAGACCGATCTTTGCGGACCCTGGCGCAACCCGCCCCGCAATCTGGCGGGCGGTTGCTCGAGCGCATTTGCCCAGTTGAGCCATTTTCCATAGTGCCCCGCAATCTGGCGGGCGGTTGCTCCACACTTTCCGGACGCCGCAACGTAACGGAAAAGCGCAGTCTGTGGGGCCTGGGGATCGCAGAGTGCGCTTTTGCGTGAGGGGCGGAGCCAGAGTGCGCTTTTGCGTGAGCCCCAGCCGCCAGAGTGCGCTTTTGCGTAGAATGCGCTTTTCCTCACCTGCACAAACGTCGAGCCACCTCACGGAAAAGCGCAGTTTGAGACCCACGACTTACGGAAAGACGCACTCTGGCGATCGCGAGTTACCAAAGGCGCTCCTTGTAACCTTACGACCCAGCCTCCCGAATCGTGACATTTGGCCGATGGGTCGGCAGCTGTGCTAGTATCCCTCTGTAATGAGGCTCCTGTAGAGTTTCTGACACAAGACCACCCCATAGCGAGGAGAGTTCATGACCATCATCCCCAAAGGCTACGAATCGCGGCTGTCACTCTATGACACCCAGCGCGCCGTAGAGCGCATCAAGTACATCTTCCTCGCAAAGCTCTGCACGGCGCTTCACCTCGTGCGCGTGACGGCACCCCTCGTCGTGGATCCAACCACGGGCATGAATGACAATCTCAGCGGCGTCGAGCGCCCCGTGAGCTTTGACGTGCTGGCGACGGGCAAGAACGCGGAGGTCGTGCAGTCACTCGCGAAATGGAAGCGCTACGCACTCCGACGCTACGACTTCAACATGGGTAAAGGTCTCGTATGTGACATGAATGCCATCCGCCGAGACGAAACCCTCGATAACCTGCACTCCATCTACGTTGACCAGTGGGACTGGGAGAAGGTCATTTGCGAGGAGGACCGCACCCTCGAATACCTGCAAGACACGGTCAGCCGCATCGTTACGGCCATTTGCGACACGCTCGACGAGCTCAAGTGGCACTATCCCCAGCTCGACGTAGAGCTGGATCGTAAAGTCACCTTTGTGAGCGCACAGGAGCTGGAGGACCTCTACCCCGAGCTTGCGCCCCAGGAGCGCGAGAGGTGCTTTGTGGCCGACCACCACACCACCTTCATCATCGGCATCGGCAGGGCACTACGCTCCGGCCGCCCGCACGACAGCCGCTCCCCCGACTACGATGACTGGGACCTTAATGGCGACCTACTCTTTTGGGATGATGTGCTCGGCTGCGCCTTGGAGGCAAGCAGCATGGGCATCCGCGTGAGCCCCGCGTCACTGGACCAACAGTTGACTATCGCGGGGTGCGACGATCGCCGAAAACTGCCCTTCCACAAGATGCTCCTTGAGGGCGAGCTGCCCTACACCATCGGCGGGGGCATCGGCCAGAGCAGGCTTTGCATGCTGCTCTTGGGCAAGGCCCACGTAGGCGAGGTGCAGGCCTCCGTCTGGGATGGCGAGACGGTACGGACATGCCAAGCCTCAGGCGTGCAGCTGCTATGACGCCCGTCTCGAATGGGTCTTTCACCCGGACGCGCGTTTCGTGTCACTTATCTAATGCATGAGCATATCAACCACCTCATTCATCTAAAGGGACGCGCGAAGGTCAAGCGGTGCGCTGAGGGAGGCGGCCCGAGAGGCTCTTCCCGACCAAGGACTACGAGGCCCTGAGCGTCGCGAAGCTTGCTGGGGAGGTCCACGTCGCCGTGGGCAGCTTCCATCGCTCGCCGAGACGGCGCATCTCCATGCCCGACATGTCCAGCTCGCCCCCGTCAGGGACGGCTTCAAGAAAGCCTGCGACAACGCAGTCCTGGGGTGTCGGCAACCGATACGGACAGCCGTCGCGAAAGCAGCTTGGGCACAGGCACGAAGAGGTGCTTCCGCTTTAGGCGCTTCCGCACCGCGCGTCGGTCTCTTGCCGTCGAGGCGGCGCCGGATGCGCGCGTCGTGACCCGCCTCGGCGAGGGCCTGCGCGGTCTTCATGTCAGATGAGATAAGCTGATCTCCACACCGGGCTCACCGCGACCAGCGAGCGCCCCTTGACCGAATCGGAAACGGGGTCCGGCGCCCCGCGCGATTGGCAGGAGAGGTCCTTGGTCATAATGTAGCAGCCAAAAGTGGGGAACGATATGGGGCTTCGTGAGTTCGTGTGGGTGGGTGGTTGCGTCACTGCCCTGGCGGCGTGGTGGGGCGTCACCGCCAGGCGGCGACGCAAGAGTGTACACAGATCGGCGAGACTGGCCTCTCGGATCCGTTTTGGGGCACTTGTGTACACTGTTGCGCCGTTGTGGACAGGTGAGGGGACGCAGGAGTGTACACAGATTGGCGAAAACGGCCTCTCGGATCCGTTTTGGGGCACTTGTGTACACTGTTGCGCCGCTAGTTGCGACGCGAGCCGCATCGGGTGGCACGAGCGCCCCAACCACCATGGCGTACCGCCGGCACCCCCCTCGGTGACCGCCTCCCCCTTGGTCGGAAAAAAACAGCTTCCACGCGAGCTGCGCCGCCGCTAGGTTGGCGTCTTCGCCAAGGCAGCAACCCACACAAGCCCCCGAAGATCCACGGATATACTGGTAGGTGATGGACCCAGGATGACCGCTGGTTCAAGTCACCGGGTCTAAACTTATGTCTATAGAGAGAGCTCACGTGCGCGGGTGGGAGAACCGAGCCATCGAAGGCATTGCCGAGCAGGGCGAGGCCGCTAAGACAGGCGCTTGGCCCGAGCGGTGGCTCTCCACAGCACGGCTCTCGCCCTATCTCGCGTCCTGCGACAATGACATCGAGCGGGCGCTCGATGTCCACTGGTATAATATCCACGAAGTAACTGGACTGCAGGTGCGGCATGCTCCCGTTGACGGAGGGCGGGGACGGGAGGCACGATTTGGCAGGGTCGAGGACGGCGGTCGCGCTGGGCGCGAGAGACAGGGAGAGGCCCGAGCGGCTGGCCCGCGTGCGCACGACCCAGGTCGCCGCCAGGGCCCGGATCCTGCTGCCGTGCGACTCCGGCGAGACGCCGGGCCCATCGCCGAGAAGGTCGGGCGCACGTCCGACGGCGTG
>ERZ773083.386-NODE-386-length-37245-cov-3.773514_pt1 | contig 37245 bp, 33 predicted proteins | sample MGYA00511465_ERZ773083 | MGnify/ENA primary metagenome ERZ773083 (study PRJEB29015, sample SAMEA2738001) | human oral metagenome | biome: human oral; feature: human-associated habitat; material: dental | place: China | collected 2060 ... | reverse complement strand
ATCTCCGGCGGCATACCGACACTCGCGAGCCAGCCGTTTTTGACCAGAAACACCCACGCACCGCAAATCGCTACCACGTACGAAAAGATCAATACGGTGTAGCCAACTGCGCCGAAGATATTGACGACGCGCCGCATTGGAATTCGACCCCGTATATTCATGGCTCCAGTATAGCATTAGTATTGTAAAATCAACAGCCCCATGGTAAAATGAGGGTGTTACGCACTAGAAAAGTAAAGGGAACTATGGCAAAGAAAGTTATTGGCAATTTGAAACTGCGGATTCCTGCCGGCCGAGCAACTGCAGGGCCTCCTGTTGGCTCAACGCTGGGTCAGTGGGGGCTAAATATGATGGATTTCATTAATCCATTTAACGAAGCAACCAAAGACCTGATGGGCAAGGACGTCATTGTCCACCTGCAGGTGTTTGAAGACCGGACATTCACCTGGAAGTCGCTTGGTCAGCCGGTCGACGATATGATCCGCGAGAAGGCTGGCATCCAAAAGGGTTCTGGCAAACCACACGCCGAAAAAGTTGGTACAATCACCCGTGCCCAGCTGGCTGAAATCGCTGAGGTCAAAAAAGACCAGCTCAACGCGATCGATGACGAAGGCCGTATCAAGATCATCGCTGGTTCAGCCCGCTCAATGGGCGTCGATGTAGTCGACTAGTCGCCAGATCTGCGATTTACCACACCTCACAACACCCATGCTATTCAGCAGGGGTGTTTTTTTAGTTTCTTTATCATCAGCCCTGGGCAGCCACTTTTTTTTGGGGGGTAGAGGTCGTGATGCTTCACGGTAAGGCGCGCCACATTGCACGACTCACGAGGTATAGCCTATACTATAAAATATGGCAATAATTACCCATTCGTGTGACGACCCACGAATCGTGGCCGCCCTCAAAGCTGGCCAGCTCGTCGTCGCACCGACTGATACGATCTACGGCATCCTAGCCAGTGCGGCTGACCCACTGGCGGTCGATAGATTATACTGCGCCCGTCAGCGCAACCGTGCAAAATCATGCATCATCTTGCTCGACGAGGTGGCTGCTATCCCTCATCTGAGCAGCCAGCAGCGCCGGCAGTACCGGCAACTCATGCGCCAGCGACCGACCACTATCGCTGTGCCTGTTGATACGCAGCTCCTCCCACATCTTGTCAGAACTCCCGAAAAGACCATGTCAACCCTCGCCTTTCGAGTAGTGCCGCCAAGTTCACCGCTCGCAGCGATCATTCGGCGGGTTGGGCCACTGCTCGCACCAAGCGCCAACAGAGAAGGCCAGCCGCCAGCCACCACGATCGACGAGGCGATCAGTTATTTTGGTGATCGCGTCGCAGTCTATATCGATGGTGGGCCTATCGCTCAGGCCCAACCATCACGCATTATTAGCTACACAGACAATGGGGAATTGCGCCTGATACGCCAATAGCAAACTAGCCGGCTGACGACTTCGGTAGCGCCAACCGGCTAATTGATGAGCTAAGCGGTGTTTATACGGCTCTATCTACAGCTGGCGAAAAGGCCGCGCTAATTCAAGCTCAGGGCGGAGCTCAGCGATTCGCATCAGCTCATTGTATTTGGCAATTCGCTCTGAGCGCGACATCGAGCCAGTCTTGATTTGGCCAGTCCCCAGGCCAACTGCCAGATGTGCGATCGTCACATCTTCTGTCTCACCAGAGCGGTGACTCATCACCGTGTGCCAGCCGGCAGCTTTGGCCATCTTGACTGCTTTGATTGTCTCGGTCAAACTGCCGATCTGATTTGGCTTGATCAGGATCGCGTTGCCTGCCTTTTCGGCAATTGCTCGGTCTAGCCGTGCCACGTTTGTCACCAATAAATCATCACCGACCAGCTGAGTTGTCGCACCGAGGAGGGCAGTCATTTTCTGCCAATCGTGCCATGACTCTTCGTTCAGGCCGTCTTCGATCGAAATAACTGGGTACTGCGCCTGGAGGTCTTTATAGAGCTTCACCATGCCATCTGCACTTAGCTGGCGGCCCTCGGTCGTCAAGTTGTATTGATTGTTCTTATAGAACTCACTCGAAGCGACGTCGAGCGCAAAGGCAAAATCTCTCTCTAATTTATAACCAGCCCGCTCAATTGCCTGTGCGAGCAGCCTCACCGGCTCCATATTGCCACCACGTACCTGCGGCGCATACCCGCCCTCATCGCCAACCGTAGTCGGATAGCCTTCTGCTTTTAGCACCTTGGCCAATACATGGAAGACTTCGGCACTCATCCGCATAGCATCATCAAACGTCGATGCGCCAACTGGGATGATCATATATTCCTGGATATCTGTCGCCCCCAGCGCGTGCTGACCACCGTTCATCACATTGATCATCGGCATCGGTAGGCTCATCGGGCCAGCCTGCGCCAAATGATTGACATACTCAAATAGCTCGAGGTTGCGAGATTGCGCAGCTGCTTTGGCGACCGCCAAACTGACTGCCAAGATAGCATTTGCTCCCAAATGAGCCTTATTTTGAGTGCCGTCAAGCTGCTGCATGCGGGCATCGATCCTCTCCTGCGCAAATGGGTCCATCCCACGAAGCGCCCGGTCAATCTGCGCATTGACATGGTCGACCGCCTTGAGTACACCCTTGCCACCATAGGCCAACTCGCCATCGCGAAGCTCGACTGCTTCGTAGGTGCCGGTACTTGCGCCAGAAGGCACTGCTGCCCGACCCAGTGAGTTGTCGCTCAAGTGGACATCTGCTTCCACCGTAGGATTACCGCGTGAGTCTAAAATTTGTCGTGCGTGAATATGAGTAATTGTAATATTGTTCATAGCTACCTATTGTATCAAAGGTCACAGAGCGCGAGCAACTACTTCGAAGTCTTGCTATATCATATATTTTAGGAGATACTATTATTAGTATGCATCGCGAACCATCAGAGACTACCTCGGTAGATCTATTACGCCAATGGCAGGAAGACCCGCAGTTTTGGAGCCGTGCGACACTTATCAACCAGCGGCTAGCTGCCTACACCAGCCAATCGGCCGAGACTGTTTCTGGGAAGTGCAACCCTGCTGACTTGGTTCGGCAGTTTAACCAACTGCACTTTGATCCACGCTACTTAGAGGAGGAGGTAACCGCCACCATTGCTGATGCGGAGTATAGCGGGCTGACTCAGGTGCAGGGGACACTCTTGTCTTTCTCGTACGACACATTTATCCAACCCGAACAGATCGGCGATCAGACCGTACCTATAGCCCAGCGAGCACTGGCGTTAGTCATCGGTGATCAGACTATTCCTCTCTCAAAAGAGCGGCTTCTCCAGCTAGAAGTGACCGCCGCCGCATACCAGCCCGATAGTACGCCATTTGACTATCTGGCCGAGCAGATTGAGACGATCAGCCAACTCACGGCACGGCCAGCCTATCAGCAGGCAGCACCAGAAGATCGCCAGGCACTCCTACAATATGCCCTGGATGATGTCAATAATTACCTTGATATTATCGCCAACGATGACAGCGTATCGATTATTCGACTCCATTCACAGTCAGCCGAGCACACACCGCGCACCATCCTTGTACAGTACATCGCCGTGACTATGGCCCACCATACAGCGACGCCATGTTTCGAAATCGTTGACCTTCACGAGACTGTCCACCAGGTCCCTTGCCACCAGATAGACGATATTGAGCTGACACATATCGCAGTGAGCGAATATCTTATGACTGATGATGTGGTAGCCCTTCTAGACAACGAGCAGGCTAGAGTAGCTATCAAGCTTATCGAAAATAACATGCGTTATAACAACATCGACTCAACCGCTGAACTGACAGAGTTGCTGGGGCCAAACTTCTGCCAGGGCGGGCTATTCTCTGGCCACGGCACTCTATACCAAGCTGATAACGATCAGCTCACCAGTACAGTCAGCTCATTTTACCGCCTCAAGGGTGAGCAGTTTGAGCTCGTAATGATCGATGACACATGGCGAGTTGCCCTGGCTCTCTCGGACCCTCGAGGTGAGAGCCAGCCGGCCGATATGCACAAGCTCTATGTCATTCCGGACAAGCAGCATATGAGCCACTGTGTTCGGCACGATATTGACGACGAAAACTGGCAAGACGGAGTGCATAGCATTGCCTTGTAGCCACTCTTTTTGCTATAATACAGTGCATTATCATAAACCAAGTTGGGAGGCTGCCACGTTTTCAGGTGGCAAGCCGTTTGTACCACAGAAAGGATTATCTCATCATGACCGCACACGATGAAGCTGCCCGTGCCAACGGAGAAGCCGACGCGAAAGACAAAGACGTCGTCATCGAGCGAGAGGCGACCGTCGCCAAGGCTGGTAAGCGCAGCCAAAAGGCGCTGACCGAAGCCGCCGAAAAAGCCGAAAAAGAGGCTCGCAAAGAAGCTGGTGATACCACACCGCAGTCCGACGACGCAGAAGCGCATATCAAAAAGGGGCCAAAGCCAGTCACGCGCCCTCGCTTGCAGCGCCGCGGCAAAAAGTATCAGCAGGTTGCCAAAAAGATTGAGAAGCACACAATCTACTCGCTCGACGACGCCGTCGCCCTGGCAACCGAGACCAGCCCGACCAGCTTTGATGCCAGCGTCGAAATGCACGTCCGCCTAGGAGTTGACCCACGCCAAGCAGATCAAAACATTCGCGCCACAGTCGTGCTGCCGCATGGCACCGGTAAGGATGTCCGCGTAGCCGTGTTCGCGCCAGAGACTGATCATGCGGCTGCTCAGCAGGCCGGCGCCGACATTGTCGCTGACGAGGACTTCCTCAGCCAACTAGACAGGGAAGAGCTCAACTTTGACATCCTGATCGCTCCCCCACAATATATGCCAAAACTCGGGAAGTATGCCCGCCTGCTTGGGCCACGTGGCCTGATGCCAAACCCGAAGAGTGGCACAGTGGCGGTCGATGTCGCCAAAGCAGTCACCGAAGCAAAAGCTGGGAAGGTTGAATACCGAGTCGACAAGCAAGCGATTGTCCACCTATCGATCGGTAAGGTATCATTTGGTACCGACAAGTTAGTCGAAAACAGCCGCGCCTTTCTAGCCAGCCTTAGTGCACAAAAGCCATCGAGCCTGAAGGGCGTCTACGTGAAGACGATCGCTATGAGCACCACTATGGGGCCTGGCATCAGGGTCGATACCACACTCTGATTCATTCGAGAGTATATGCACCTCGCTTCCTTTGTTTATTCCTTTGTTCAGAGGGAGCGAGGTGTTTTTGTGATATTTTTCATTTTTTTGGGCCGCAACGCTTGCATCTTGTTGTCATTTGTGCTACACTGCAACTACATTACCAAAGACAGTAGCAATTTCGTATGAAATATAACACGCTACCGAGGGATGAAAATCTTTTGTGAGGCGTCTTTGGTAGTGCGAGAATCAAAGACGCTTTTATGTTGGATACAGTGTGTATTCATACCCTCTAAGCGCCGATTCTCCATTACCGCACATTAACAAATTGGCGAATCGAACTGACTATACGAACACGATCAAAGAAAGGATTTTTATGGCAATCTCACGCGATAAAAAACAAGCTTTGGTCGCTGAACTCACAGAGCTGCTACAGCAGGCAAAAGCGACTGCCTTCGCCCATTACAATGGACTGACCGTCGCTGATCTGCAAGAGCTACGCAAGACTGCTCGGCAGTCTCATGTCGTCATCAAGGTGGTCAAGAACCGCCTGGTACGTGTAGCGCTCAGCGGTATAGATACCTATGCCCAGACGGCAACAGACGGACTGACTGGTCAACTGGTCTATGCGATCAGTGCTGAAGACGAAGTCATGCCGGCAAAGGTGCTCCATGATTTTGCAAAAAGTCACCCGGCACTTGAGCTGGCCGGTGGTATCTCGGCTGAAGGTCTCGCCTTAAGCGCCGACGAAGCCAAAGCTTTGGCAGGCTTGCCAAGCAAGGAGCAGTTGGTGGCCGAGGTAGTCGCACAGCTACTCTCACCGGTTCACGACACCGTGAGCGGACTCGGCGGCAATTTGCATGGGCTACTCGACGGTATCGAGGCGCACGCTGCTTAAGTTTAGCGATCAATACTATGCCAGTATGGCACACAAATAATAAAGGAGATGTATCATGGCTGATATTAAAAAATTGGCTGAAGAACTGGTCAAGCTGACCGTTCTGGAAGTAAACGAGTTAAAAAATCATCTGAAAGATGAGTACGGCATTGAGCCAGCTGCCGCAGCAGTTGCAGTCGCTGGCCCAGCTGCTGGTGACAGCGCTGCCGCTGAAGACGAAAAAACTGAATTCACCGTCACCCTCAAGGAAGTTGGCGCACAAAAAGTTGCAGTCATCAAGGCGGTCAAGGAAATTACTGGTCTTGGCCTCGGTGAATCAAAAGCTATCGTCGATGGCGCACCAGCACCAGTCAAAGAAAAAGTATCAAAAGACGAAGCTGAGGCAGCTAAGAAAACCCTCGAAGACGCTGGCGCAAGCGTCGAACTTAGCTAATATAGTCCCGTTCATTTTCTCGCCAGTTTGCTAATGTTTCTCACCGCCCAGGCCATCTCGCCGGGCGGTGTTTTTTATTGGGCAGACCCACCAGAGGCATACCACAGGCTATGATGAGATTGCAAGCGTAAAATTTGCAACGATATTCCTGCCACGTCTGTTATTGCTGTGGAAACAAAATCTCTCTACTGCCAACCCGGGAGGGGTGCGCACCCTAGGTGAATTGACAGCCGCTACCTAGACGTGCTATATATGAAATATATATTTACAAAATAGACAAGGGAAATGCGAGAACCACTATGTCTGATTTACCAGAGAAACAAGTCAAGCGCCTGCGGACGCTGATTCAAGAAGCAGAGACAAATTTGGCAGCCGCAAAGGAGCTGCTCATTAGCATTATCGGTGATGACGGGCAGGTCGTGACGCCAAAAACCTCCACCGAAGAAGTAACCGGCAAGGTAATCGAAGGAATTTTTGACGGCCAAATGATGCTGGGTCCAGATGGCAAAAACTACCCGATACCAGCGAACTACGCCTCAAAATCAAAGCTAGTCGAAGGGGATCGGCTGAAGCTGACTATCGCTGATGATGGCGGGTTTATCTATAAGCAAATCGGCCCGGTACTGCGGCGGCAGATCATCGGGACGCTAGTCCAACACGACGGCGCCTACTATGTCGAAGTGTCTGGGCGTGAATACCGTATCCTCCTCGCCAGTGTCACCTTCTTCCGACTGAACGTTGGCGACCAGGTCAGCGTCGTCATCCCTGACCCAGAGGAAAACCCTGACGCAACCTGGGCAGCGGTGGAAGCGCCACTATAGTTTTTTGTGCTCGGCAGCTCACTTTTGCCTTTCCTACACACTCATTCTACACTGAAACGACTTCTACTCTGTGATAGAATAAAAGTATGAGGAGAACCGGGGAGTGAGTCAGGCGCTGTACCGCAAATACCGCAGCCGCCGATTATCTGAGGTGCTTGGTCAAGAGCAGGTGACTGCTATTTTGGCGCGAGCATTAGCGCAGGGTAAAATCGCCCATGCATATCTCCTGACAGGCCCCCGTGGTGTTGGTAAAACCTCAGTGGCACGAATTTTGGCGCACGAAATTAACCACTTGCCCTACGACGAGCAGCTCACACACCTTGATATTATTGAGATCGATGCCGCGAGTAATAATGGTGTCGACGATATCCGCCAACTACGCGAAAAAGCTTCTATTGCGCCGGTGTCAGCGCCAAAGAAGATTTACATTATCGACGAAGTACACATGCTTTCCCGCCATTCTTTCAATGCGTTGTTAAAAACCTTGGAAGAACCAGCTCATGTGGTATTTATTTTGGCGACCACCGATGCAGACAAATTGCCGGCGACTATTCTGAGTAGAGTACAGCAATTTTACTTTCGGCCAATCGCTGCTGAGGTGATCGCCGGGCAGCTCCAGATGATTGCCCAGCACGAGGGATTCTCGGTCACCCCAGAGGCCGCTCAGTTGATCGCCGAGCAGTCACAGGGCGGCTTTCGCGATGCGATCAGCCTACTCGACCAATTGTCACCCCTAGCAGATGCCGACCAGCCACTTAGCTATCAACAAGTGGCTGACCATCTGGGGTTGACCAGCCAGGCAACGCTACAAACGCTGCTGACGGCCTGGCGCCAGGCCGATACCGCGACCATACTCACCATAACCAATCAGCAAGAACAGCAGGGGGTTGACCCGCGTGTTCTGACGCAGCAGCTCCTGCAGCAGCTACGGGCTGACCTCCCCGCTCAGCCGCAATATTTAGAGCTAATTCGCCAGCTGATCGAAGTCAGCCACCACCCGCATCCTGCCCTCAAACTACTGACCATTCTCTTGCGCCCACCGGCAATTGCGCCATCCACGGCGGCGCCTCTGCCAGCTCTCCAATCGGCAGCCGTCGTCAGCGAACCGGCGGCCCACTACCGGGCCACCGCCACAGCTCCACCAGCCACTACCGCGAGACCTGCCACCCAGCCCACCACGCCATCACCTCAGGCTGCGACGTCAACTGCGACGGCGTCACACGAATCTGATACACCCACGAGAGACGACACTTCTTTTGCATGGTCTGATGTATGCGCCAAAGCCAAAGCACACTCAACTGCACTAGCGAGCCTGCTCAAAAAATGCACCTACACTCTCCAAGATAGCCAACTAGTTATCTACGCAGGCAATAAGTTCATCGCTCACAAACTTGACGGCACAAAATTCCGGTCAATTCTTAGCCAAATCATCAGCCCCATGCTTGGCGACGTGACGATCATCCTGAAGGGCGAGCCAAAGCCGCCAACAGATCAGAAACTTGCCAAAATCGCCGAGCTCATGGGCGGCGGAGAAGAAATAACTCTAGAGGAAGTAGCATGACGACAACCACCACACCTCCTGCAGGTAAAATTCCACCACAAAACATCGACGCCGAAAAAAGTCTTCTAGGAGCAATCCTGATCGATGAAGAAGTGATCGCCGACGCCAGCGAGCATGTCGCGCCAGCCGATTTTTATGACAAAAACCATGGGGTAATTTTTGCAGCAATGATGCGGCTATTTGAGAAGCATAAACCAGTTGACCTACTGACCCTGACTGATGAGTTGAAGCGAAAAGACGAGCTCGAGCTAATCGGCGGTTCGACCTACCTGACTGAGCTCACCAACTACGTGCCGACGGCAGCGCACGCAGCTACCTATGCTGAGATGGTTGCTCAAAAAGCAGTCCGGCGGCGCCTGATCAAGGCCAGCGGCGACATCAGTGAACTCGGCTACGATGAATCAACTACCACTCAAGAATTGCTCGAAAAAGCCGAAGCAGAGTTATTCAGCGTGTCTGATCAATCGCTCAAGCAAGATCTTGTCAGTCTGGAGAGCATCCTCGCCGAAAGCTTCGACCGCATCGAGGAGCTCCACCGCAACAAAGGAAAACTACGTGGCATCCGCACCGGCTACCGCGACCTTGACACCATGACAGCTGGCCTGCAAAAGTCAGATTTGATTATCTTAGCAGCTCGGCCAGCTATGGGGAAGACGACACTGGTGACCAATCTCGCATATAACGTCGCAACGATCGAGAAGAAGCCCGTCCTCTTTTTCTCGCTCGAGATGAGCAAAGAGCAGCTCACCGACCGTATGTTGGCTGACGCCAGCGGTGTCGATAGCTGGAATATCCGTACCGGCAACCTCAGTGCTGACGACTGGGCCAAGCTCTCCGAGGCAATGGGCGAAATGGCAGAAGCACCTATTCACATCGATGACACACCGGGGTTAAGCATTCTAGAGATGCGCACCAAAGCCAGGCGGCTGGCGCACGAGGGCGAAATCGGCCTAATTGTTGTCGACTATCTCCAGCTGATGCAGGCAACCAACAACCACAACGGCAACCGTGTGCAAGAGGTCAGTGAGATCAGCCGCGGCCTCAAGCTCATCGCCCGAGAGCTGAATGTCCCATTGATTGCCCTTAGTCAGCTGAGCCGCTCTGTCGAATCTCGGACACCGCCGATACCACAATTGGCAGATTTGCGCGAATCCGGTTCGATCGAGCAAGATGCTGATATTGTGGCGTTCATCTACCGGCCAGGCTATTACGAGCCAGACAATCCAGAGGTGCAAAACATCACCGACCTGATCATCGCCAAGCACCGCAATGGGCCTGTCGGTAAAATCCAGCTCTACTTCCACCCAGAGCGACTACGCTTTATGAGCCTGGATCGCAAGCACGAGTAGCCTAGCCCAAAGGGTCGCAAGAGAGGCAGCGCGCAGGTGAGCCCCTGATGAAAATCGCCGACCTGTGCTATAATCAAGACTGTGAAAAAACGACGCATGACAGACATGCTGCTATATCGTCTCCGTTACTTTCTCGGTTACAGCAGCCTTATTATCCTCTTCACTGTTGCAATCACTGCCGCCAGTCTGTATGTCCCGGGCGGGCTGTCGCAGCCCGAAATCAACACCCTGCATATCACCAACTCGCTGCATCTATCTGATATTGGCTCGCTGGCAGTGCCTAATTTGCCGCTGCACGCATTGCAAAAATTTATTTTCAGCTACTTCGGCGTCAGTGTGTATACCGCCAAGCTGCCTGCGTTAATCTTTGCCTTTATCACTGCTGTGGCGATTTTTCTTTTGCTACGACGCTGGTTCAAGCCAAATGTCACTATCATTTCACTGATTATCATGGTGATGACTGGCCAGATCATCTATATTGCGCAGAGTGCATCACCGCAAATTTTGTACCTGATGTACACTTCGCTGATCCTGCTTTTCGCTACCTTGATTGTTCAGCGAGTCAAGGCACCAAGTCTCTGGCGTATTTGCCTGGCAATAAGTATTGCCCTGAGCCTCTACACACCGTACTTTTGGTACATCAATCTCGGCCTCGGCTTCGTCGCGTTCATCCATCCGCACATCCGCTATTTTATCTTTGGCCGGCGCTACCGGCTCAAATGGTCGCTGATCGCGGTCGTATTCGCTATTCTTATTACACCGCTGATCTATTTCTGCCTCATTAATCCGCATTTGTTGACTAGTCTGCTCGGATTCACTAGCCTACAGTGGACAATCACGAGTAATCTCAAGGCGTTGGCCTATACGTATTTCTGGTTTGCGCCAACGATTATCAACGGGCAAGTTATGCCGATCATGGATGTCGCGGCTCTCATCTTGGTGCTCTATGGTATTTTTGAGACGATCAAAAACCACCACACCGCGCGCTCCTATATGCTGGCAGTCTGGCTGATTTTGGCGCTACCGTTACTGGTACTCCGGCCGACCCTATTTGGTATTATGCTGATCCCGTTGTTTATTTTGCTGGCAGTCGGCGTCGAGGCGTTGATGCGCTCATGGTACTCACTCTTCCCGAAGAACCCCTACGCCAGATCGGCTGGACTCATCCTGGTCGTAGCGCTTGTCAGTATCATGACACTCAGTGGAGCTGACCGCTATATCAACAGCTACCGCTATATTCCCGCGGCGGTCAATGAATTCAACACTGATCTACCACTCCTGCGCCAGCAGCTGCAAAAGACTGACCTGACGGTCATCGTCAGTTCGGCAGAAGCGCCAATCTACCAGGCAGCAGCAGCTCACCCTATGGCAGCTGACAAACAGCTCACGGTACTGACTCGGCAGCCCGAGCAAAGCAAGCCAGACACTATCTACGCAGTCAGTGCCGCTGCACGGTCCAAAGGACTGGCACAACCACACAATGCCACGCTATTGTCAATCCTGACAAACGATCGCCAGGACAGCGCTGATCGCTTTTACCTCTATAAATCTCCTGCGAAATAGGCTATAATGAGAAGATAAGTAATAAGGAGGAATTTCATGGCATTTAACCAAGTGAAGATGCTACAGCAGTTACGTAAGGCCCAAAAACAGCTCGGCAAAGAGATCATCGAAGTCGAAGCAGGTGACGGGGCAGTCGTCGTTCAGATCACCGGTGAATTGAAGGTTAAATCAGTCAAGATTAATCCTACAATGGTTGACCTTGACAACATCGAGCAGCTCGAGCACTGGGTGCAAATCGCAGTGCGAGATGGTCTGGCAAAAGCACAAGAGGTCGCCGCAGAGGCAATGAAGCCATTTATGGGCGGTCTAAGCAATCTGCCGTTCTAGCCTATGAGTGCTCAGAGCAAGATTCTGCCGGCAGCGCTGACAAGATTGATTGATCAGTTTGGTACGCTGCCGGGCGTTGGGCAGCGCACTGCTGAGCGTTATGCCTATGCAGTGTTGCGCCACAGCCCACAGCGGGCCCAGCAGCTCGCCCAGGCGCTTGACCAGCTCCATCATCAGGTAAAAACCTGTCCGGTTACTTTTGCGCTCATCGACCAACAAAGTGACCTATCGCCACTTTATACCGATCCGTCTCGCGACAAACAGCTAGTCTGTGTGGTCGAAGAACCTCTTGATATCGTCGCTATCGAGCGAACCGGTCACTATAGCGGCACCTACCATGTCCTAGGCGGTGCTATTTCACCAATTGATGGCGTTGGCCCAGAGCAGCTGCATATCCCAGAGCTCATCAGCCGACTGCAAAAAGATCACGTCAAAGAGTTGATCATCGCCACCAACGCCAGCGTTGAAGGGGAGTCAACTGCCTTGTTCTTACAGCGATATATTCAAGAGGCTGGTCTTAGCCTCACTATATCGCGGCTAGCCCGCGGCATCCCTGTCGGTGTTGACCTAGAATACGCTGATCAAATTACCCTTGGCCACGCTCTCGAGGGTAGGCGAACCTTATAAATAAGAGACTGTCCAGGTAGGGTAGGCTATAGCGAAACACATCTTGAAGAATAATCTTCCGTAGCCGATCATTATCACATTATCAAAAAGAGTCACGAAGTATCGGCTCTTTTTTATTGGACCATACAGCCATATAAAAATCACCCGCTCTCGTGGAAGCGGGTGATTTCCTCGTGTATTAGGGAGGGGTTAAGCTTGTTTAGGCGCGGCGGCGGCTAATGACATAGGCGACACCAGCTGCAGTCAGGCTACCAAGACCGAGTGCTGACAGGATAACGTCAGATGCACCGGTGCGTGGCAACTCTGATGGGGCTGCCGGAGGAGTTGCGTCCTGACACTTTGACATATCAGTAGTGTAGTCGCTGTTGTTTGCCTGCTCACGGTAGATCCGGACCTTTGACTTGTCAGAGATGCGGCATACTTCAACCTTACAATCTTCTTCGTTCTCAGAGTACTTACTCTTCTCTTGAGTGTATTTGCTCTTTGAGATGGTGACGATCTTACCGCTCGAAACCTCACAGACGCGGATATTCTTGCAGTCTTCGAGTTTGCGTGAATACTTCTTCTCGTCAAACTCATTCTTCTTGATGGTGACGATCGCACCAGTCTTAAGATCACATACTTGGTCAGTTGGCTCAGGCTCTACAGTTACCGTGACTTTACAGCTTTCGCTAGTCTTTTGTACTGCTGCACCTTCTACGCCGTTGACAGCAACAGTCACTGTGTAAGTACCCGGCTTGGTGTAGGTGTGGTCAACAGTTGCACCGACACCGTTGGCGCTTGTACCATCGCCAAAGTTGTAGTTGTAGCTCTTGATTGTTGCACCATTCTGCGCAGTTGCTTTGGTGGTGAACTTGAATGAGTTACGTGATACAGTTGCGGCTTGCAATAGATCACAGCTGAGAGAAGGTTTTGCTGGAGGAGGCGTTGGAGTTGCCCATACTGGGTTACCGCAGGCCTTGATGATCGCAGCGACAAACTTACCGCTTGCGTCAGTCCAAACAAATGCCTTGAATCGTTTTTGCTGTGGATCAATGAAACTCTTGCCGGTACTAAATGTGTAGTACGAACGGCCAGCGATAGCAACCTTACCCTCGGCTGCGCCTGGGCGGTGTGTGTTGCGCTGGATAGTCTTTGAGTTTGTAGCAACAACACGACCGTTGACCGTCACGGTGTCGTTATTGCCGTCAACGATACCTTCTTGCATGTTGGCACCGTTGACCATACTAGCAGTAATACCATAGTGGCTATAAACTGCCTGGATTTCGCTACTGCTCTTATATGTGTTGATCAACTCTGCGTGAGTCTTTGTGCCGCAGGCAACGATGTTGACGCGCTGGTCACAGTGCTGCGCTTTGGATGGGTTGACGAGCCAAAAGGTACCGATCAGTGCGGCGCCGATGACAACTCCCATCGCGATCTTCTTTACGTTTGTCATTTATTCTCCTCTCTTTTCACCCCTAATACCGAGGCTTATGGTTCCATGCTATCATAAACTTTTTCTTTTGTCAATAATAATCTGTAACTTTTTCATTCTTATGCTTATACCCATATTAACAGGGGTAGGGGGCTGCTTATAATGGTTACGTTTATTGCAAAATAGCCATAAGCTTTTATAAAGAGAGTCTTTTCTATGGTCTTATAATCTACCATAAGCATTATGAATATTTTATACCTATATTATAGGTGTCGCCGTCGGCCACAAGTAGTCCACCCAGCGCACATAGTATAATGGGGGGTATGTACGAGAATGCACAGCAAATAATTCAGTCAGCCAAGAGGATCGTCGTCATCCAGGCTGAAAATCCAGACGGCGATAGTCTTGGCTCAAGCATCGCCCTCGAAGAAGTGCTGAGCGAGCTAGGAAAAGAGGTCATACTATATTGCCCAGTTCATATCCCTCGCTACTTGCACTATATTCGCGGCTGGGATCGAGTCCAGCACGACACCCCGGCCCAGGCTGACGCAGCCATCATTGTCGACACCAACGCCGAGGTGCTGCTTGGTAAAGCGCTGGAGGCAGCCGGTATGCGCCATTTTCTGGCAACGCACCCGGTAGTGGTTATCGATCATCACACCGCTGAGCCAACACTCCAGTTTGACCATACCATGGTAGCGGAGCCGGCCGTAGCAACCGGTACGCTACTGTACACATTATTTACTCGAGCCGGCTGGGCAATTAACCCGCAAGCCGCCGAGAGCTTATTGATCGCACTCATGAGTGACAGCCTGGGGCTGACGACGCCAAACACGACCGCCCGAGACTTTCACATCGCTGGTGAGTTGACCAGTTTGGGGGCGTCAAATGCTGCCATCGAACAGCGACGGCGCGATTTCATGAAAAAGTCACCAGAAATTTTGGCATATAAGGGCGAGCTGATCGAGCGGATCGAGTACCTGCTCGACGGACAATTGGCGCTCGTGCATGTGCCGTGGGAGGAGATCCAGCGCTACAGTGACGCCTACAACCCAGGAGCACTGATCGGTGACGAGCTGCGGCTGGTCGAGGGTGTGGCGCTCAGCTGTGTCATCAAAACGTACCCTGACGGTAAATTAACAGCCCGCCTGCGCGGTAACCTGCCGATCGCCGATACTGTGGCTGGCTACTTCGGCGGCGGCGGCCATCCGTACGCAGCTGGTTTCCGCGTATATGAAGAGTATGAGCAAATTGTGCGGGAACTGGTGGAGGCAACTGATCGAGCACTGCGAGATGCAGAGTAAATCCTCCATCTATTTGTGTATTAGATCTAAGCCCTCTTGTTCTAGACGACTTATCAAATCATCATGCACATCAAACGCACCTTCGGAAGTTATAGGACCGTTTAGTTCCTCTCGTACCCTTTCTACTTGGCTTGAAATACTAGGATAGTTCAGCTCAAGCCTTTCTTTAAATAGTAGATGTCTCTCTAAGCACCGGCTTACAGCGTAAGCTCGCAGCTCCCTACTGAGTATTTCTCGCTCGTCTTTAGGAGACGTACCTACAACTGGATTCATCACATAATCGTACGCGTGGGTTACCTCATGAGATAAGGCAGCAATGTTCATACATGTGAGCCTCCAATTAGCCAAAGCAACAACAGGACGGCAGATCACATAAAAATCTCTATCACCTACATCATCTACACAAAAAAACCCGACATGACAAAAACCTCCATTCTCCACGCCTTCTACTTGTATAGGCGATGAGAATTTTACGCTGTCATATATATCACTATACACTCCGGTGTATTCGTTATTATCAAGAAACTCCCCTATCTTGGCTTTCTGTGTTGGCATATGAGATAGCTGCTTGCCAGAGACGGTAAACCTATCATGCCCAATAAACGGTATCATATCTTTATGTATCCAGTCAGGATCGTCGTGACTATCTCCTAACTCTTCACCATCCAGCTCCGGCGGCCCCATAGGCTCCAACATCTGAGCTACATTAGATAGCCCTAGAGCCATATCTCCTAGCCTATCAATTATCTCGGGTCTTTCTAAAGTACCTAGCAATCTATCCTTCATGTACTCTAAAGAGTCACGCGGAATAGGATTATCATAGCTAGGGGTGGGCGAATCTATTCTATACCATTTTTTACTCATATACTGCGGTCATTATATACTAATTTTACATTTTGTCCAAATAAGACATGCTGTGTTCGTTAACTAATTTTCACTGATTTTCTGCAGGCTTTGAAAAGTGCACTGTCTGCCGTACAATAGAGCTACATGATCAGGCTTTATAATACCCTCACTCGCCATAAAGATGAACTCCAGCCACTCGACGGGCAGACGGTTCGCATGTATACCTGCGGGCTGACGGTGTATTCGCAGCCGCACATTGGTAACTGGGTTGGTTATGTCTACTGGGATGTGTTGGTACGATTGCTGCGCTGGCAGGATATCTCGGTTATTCGCACGCAAAATATCACCGACGTTGGGCATTTGACCAGTGATGATGATAATGGCGAGGACAAAATGGAGAAGGGCGCCCGCCGCGAGGGCACAACCGCCTGGGATGTCGCCGAGCAGTACATCGCCATCGCCGAGCACGAAGCCTACGAGGTATTGAAGCTGGTGCGACCCGACCATTTAGTCCGAGCAACGGATTATATTCAACAGCAAATCGACTTTGCCAAGGGGCTAGACGAAAAGGGATTTTTATACAAGATTGACGGCGACGGCATGTATTTTGATACGTCGCGGCTGTCGGATTATGGCAAATTAGCGCGGCTGGACGTGGCGGGCCTAGAAGCCGGCGCCCGGGTCAGCGTGGCCGGCAAGCGCAACATCACCGACTTCGCCGTCTGGAAATTTTCACCGACGGACGCCAAGCGCGATATGGAATGGAATAGCCCGTGGGGTGTCGGTTTTCCGGGCTGGCACTTGGAATGTTCGACAATCGCTCGGGAGACGCTGGGTGACTCTCTGGACATTCACACCGGCGGTATCGACCACATCCCGGTGCACCACACCAACGAAATTGCTCAGAGCGAGAGCCTGACCGGGCGGCAGTTTTCTCACATGTGGCTGCACAACAACCACATCAAGGTCGACGGCCGCAAAATGAGTAAATCCTTGGGCAACATCATCACCCTCAGCGACATCACGGCGCGCGGCTTCAGCCCGATGGCCTTTAAGCTGGCGATTCTCAGCAAACATTACCAAACTGAGGGTAATTTCACCTGGGAGATTTTGGAGGCAGCACAGGCGCGGCTAGACCACTGGCGCGGCTACGCGGCACTGCGGCATCAAATACACGACACACTGGACGATGACGATGAAAAAGATGAGCAAGAGGGCACGGTGTCGCTACTGGCAGCGCGGCAGGCGGTGATCGAAAAGTTGAATGACAACCTGGACACGCCAGGAGCACTGGCGCTAATTGACGCGAGTTTTGATCGATTAGACCGAACGCCACTCGAACGGATTCACCGCGGCGGATTGCTGCAACTACTCGAGGTGATCGACGAAGTACTGGGCCTGGCGCTCCAAGATACGACGCCAGACATCGATGACGAAGCCAAGCGGCTGATCCTCAAGCGCCAGCAGGCACGCCGCGCCAAAGACTGGCAGGCCGCCGATGATATTCGCACCCAACTCAGCCAAAAGGGCATCGCCCTGCGCGATACCCCATCTGGCCAAATCTGGTCGTACCGCTCGGCCCAGGAAACCTCCAGCTCGCAGCCAGCCACCGATAATTCGCCTCGTACCAGCAGCAAGCACAAGTATGGATAGGAGGAGCAGCAGTGTAGGTGAGCACCGTCTCAGACAGTCTCGCCGACTAAGAGGTGGTTGCTCAGATTAATCAGCGTTTTGTTGTATTTTTTTCATCAGCTTTTTGAGCGGCTTGTCGTTCTCAATTCGCTCCTGGCGGGCGCGCACCAGGTAGTCATCGAGGAAGACCTTGATAGTACCGGCAATTGGAATAGCGATCACTCCACCGACCAATCCACCAACATACAAACCGACTGTCACCGCTACCAAGATCATGAGTGCCGATAACTCGACCTTTTTCCCTTGGATGACCGGTGATATGAAGTTGTTTTCAATCTGCTGATAAATGATAAAGTAAATCACGTAGATCACCGCTGCCGACACGCTATTAAGCATCAGCATTAGACCAACTACCAGCCCAGCGATTGTCGCCCCAAACATCGGGATCAGACTCAGCAAAAATACCAGCAAAACGGTGGGCATGGCTAGATTGGCATTCACGTCATGGAAGAAAAAGCTCAAGCCGAAGACAAAGATACCAGAGAAGATCGCGCCAATACCCGACACGGTCAGCTGACCGGTGACATAGCCAGTGACGACATTGTAGGTTTTGTCGACCAGCGTCTTATGGTGGTTCATCCGATCGCTATCGTTATACAACCCCCAAATCCGCTGCATCCAAGTCGGGCCTTCTAGCAACATCAAGAAGGTCAGGGCTAGGACCAAAAATACCGAGGCCAAAAATGAGGCCAGTGAGCCGACGCTACTCAGTAAATTCTGGCTCAGATGAGTTGCCCACGTCGTCGCCTGCTGCTTGATGCTCTCTTCGATCGCCGCCACTTGTGGCCGGAGGTTATTCTTATCGATCAACTCATTAAACCCATGCCATTGCTGGCCTGCCTGATCGATCAATGCCGGCACACTCTCGGCAAACTTGGCCGACTGCTGCACCAGCGGCGGCACCACAAACCAGATGACCGCACCGATAATTGCCAGCAGCGAAAGAAACGCCAGGGCAGTACCCGCCAAGCGGCTCTTACCCGGCATCCATGAGGCAATTTTTTTGACCGGTGAATTCAACGCCAAGGCAAGAAAGAGCGACGAACCAAGGATCATCAAAGCGTCGCGCGCCGAATAAATCAGCCAACCCGCCAGGCCAAAACCGATAACCACCAGCCAAAAGCGAACCAGTGTCTTGGTGTCAATTTCTATCTTGACTCTCATGCTTTCACTGTACCAGCTTTTCGTTTGGCACGCAACGCGCTGAGCGACAGCTTACTATCATACGACATAGCACCGTAGCGGAAGATTTTCACCGCGAGCCAGGTCACGATCACTGCCGTGACGGTCAAGATGACAATACCAACCAACGCCTGGTGGACGGGCAGGTTTCCGACCGCATTGCGCAGCAAGAGGGGGATCGGCGCCGTAAATGGGAAGTAGGTCAAAAACTGGACAAACGGCGACTCTGGGTAAGAAACAAACATTGTCACACCGTATAGCGGCCCAAATATCAGCAAAATCACCAAGCCGAACCACGAACCAGCCTCTTTGGCAGTCGGCATCATCGCCCCCAAGGCGACCAGCAGGCCAGTAAACAGCATGAAGCTCGCCAAGAAAATACACAGCGCCAAGCCAATTCGCACCGGGTCAAACACAATAGTCGAGAGGTCGAAGTTTGGCAGCTGCAATTGATGGCGCATTGTCAAATATGCCACAACCACCGGGAGCACAATCACCATCACCTGAATAAGCGCCAGTATGACAAGCGAAACAATTTTGCCAGTAATCAGCGTCGTCGCCTTGACGGTCGTCAACAACATCTCCACTGTCCGGTTTTCTTTTTCTTCAGTGGTACTGGTGAGCATTTGGTTACCAAAGAAGCTGACAAGCATATAGAACAATACCAAGAAGAAGGCCGGCGCAATCAGCTCTTTTATGTTGTCGTGCTCTTTGCCGTCACGATAGGTGGTTGTACTCTTTTTGACATGATTCTGCAGTATGGCTTTTTGCGTAGAGGTCACTCCAGCAGCAGCTGACTCCTGCAGGAGCGTATCAGCCACCCCGCCATACTTACCATTCTCGAACAGGCCGACGTCTTTGGCGTATAGCTCAACTTTCTGGCGAGAGAGATCAGCTGGGAAGTAGAAGTAGGCATCGATCTTACCGTCGCGCACCGCTGCCACACCAGCATCTTTGCTGGCAGGCTGTTGCGCCTTGATCGCGCTCAGCATCTCTGGTTTGATCGTTTTCGACACATCCGTCACCATAATACTGAACTTCTGCTCTTGCAGCTTCTTAGAGGCTTCGATTGTCGCCTGGTTTGACCAAAAGGCGATACAGTAGAGCAGCGCGATCATGATCGGGAAGCCAAGCGCCATCGCCCAAAAACTGACTTTTTTGAGGGTCCGGATAGTCTCAAACTTCACTACCGTACCAAGATTGTGCATTTTACTCATCATGAGCCTCCTGTTCCTCACCGCCATAGACGCGGACAAAAATATCATCCATCGATGCGCCGCCAAACTGCTGCTTCACCTCCTCGAGCGTCCCGTAGGCAGCCGCTCGGCCGTCTTTGAGTAAGATCAGCCGGTCACACAGTCGCTCGACCTCTTCCATCTGATGGGTCACATATATGATTGTCGCACCAGCCTTTCGCCGCTCCTCGATGATATTCATCAGTAAGCGTCGGTTCACTGGGTCGAACCCTTTGGTTGGCTCATCCATGATCAGTAGCTCCGGATCGCCCATGATAGTCACGCCAAGCTGGACTTTTTGCTGCTGGCCGCCAGAGAGCTTATCAAGCCGCGTCGCTGCCTTGTCAGCCAAGCCAACCCGCTCCAAAAAGGCCAGCGAGAACTGGCGAGCTGCCGCCTTGGTGAGCCCCTTGAGCTGGCCAAAGTACAGCATGACATCCAAGACATTTTCTTTTTTGTAGAGGCCACGCTCTTCTGGCAGGTAGCCCAGTTTTGCACCATCGGTCACTGTGTAGGGTTTGCCTTCGATCAGCAGCTCACCGCCAGTCGGCTCATATAGGCCGAGGAGTGCTCGCAGGGTAGTTGTCTTACCAGAGCCGTTGCTCCCCAAAAAGCCAAATACCTCACCTTTATACACCTGAAAACTCAGGTCTTTGATCACCGTTTTGTCACCAAATTTCATTTGAAAATGACGAATATCGACAATTGATGCCGTCGGTCGTGTTATTCGTGTTGCCATCACCATATCCCTTTCTTGCAGTTCATTATACACGATTTACCGCCTATGGTAAGGGGTAGGGAAGATTCGCCAAGTCTCGCCAGTTGATTTATAATGAAAGTATGCGGTTATTAGTGATTGAAGATGAGGCCAAAATCGCCCGAATTATTGCCACCGCGCTGCGGCGTGAGCATTATGCGGTTGATATCGTGGCCGATGGTGCCGAGGGTCTGCGCCAGGCACAAGGCGAGCCGTACGACCTGCTCATTATCGACCGGATGTTGCCGCATAAAAGCGGGACTGACATCATTACCGAGCTCCGTGCCCACCATAATGTGACACCAATACTTCTGCTCACCGCACTTGGTACGACCGCTGATAAAACATTTGGGCTCGACAGCGGGGCAGACGACTACCTCGTCAAGCCATTTGCGCTCGATGAGCTGCTCGCCCGTGTCAGGGCACTACTGCGCCGGCCACCGCTGCAGCAGACCGACACGCTACGTGTCGCCGACCTAGAGCTTGACCGTAGCCAGCAAACAGTCCGCCGCCAGGGGGTGAGCATCGATCTGACCGGTAAAGAATTCGCCCTTTTAGAGTATTTGATGCAACATACCGGCCAAACCCTGAGCAAAGATACCCTGATCGATCATGTGTGGGATTTTGATGCGGATATTCTGCCAAATAACGTCGAGGCTTATATCAAGCAACTGCGCAAAAAGGTCGACAAACCATTTCGTGAGCCGCTCATTCACACCGTGCGCGGGTTCGGCTATAAACTGGAAAGGAAGCCATGAAATTATTCTTCTCGACCACCCTGAAGCTGGCCGGGTGGTATTTGATGATATTGATGACCGTGAGCCTCCTATTTAGCAGCATCATTTTTTTGGTAGCCAGCACCGAGCTCAACAGTCAACTTCACGGCTTTTTGTCGCAGTCAAGCCAGCAGCAGTCTCCGCCAACCACAGCAGAGCAGGCACGGCAACCGAAGATCTCGCACACCAGCTTAATCAGTAGCCTCGGCTATCTCAACCTTCTCTTATTGTGTGGGGGCGGTGTGGTGTCGTATGTGTTAGCCCGGCGAACACTGGAGCCGATCGAGGCCACCCACGAAGCACAGTCGCGATTCACCGCCAACGCCAGCCACCAGCTGCGTACCCCCTTGGCAATCATGAGGGCAGAAACCGAGCTTGCCCTGGCCGACCCTAAGGCAACCAAAGCCGATCTGCGACGCGCGCTACGCAGTAATTTAGAAGAGGTCAACCGCTTGACCCAGTTGACTGAGCTGCTCCTCAAATTATCCCATGCCAATCGCAGCCTCGAGACCGACAGCGAAACGTTTGATCTCGCCCAGCTGATACAGTCACTGATCCACGACCGCCGAGCGGGTGACCGAGTCGCCCTCCATACCCCAGCAGATACCACGCTGACTACCCACAAGTTAGTGGTGCGAGAAATGCTGGCAATTTTGCTCGACAATGCGCTCAAGCATAGCCCCGCTCAATCTACTGTCAGCATCGATGTCACCCACAGTCGCCAGACGCTCCAAGTGGCCATCAGCAATGATGGGGCGATTTCTCCCTGGGATCTACCCTATATTTTTGAGCGGTTTTTCTCTGGGCAGCCACACGCCGATGGTTACGGGCTGGGGCTGAGCCTTGCCAAGCAGCTAGCTGGGACACTGGGCAGTCAGCTGACCGCACAAAGCCGCAAAAATCAGACTATTTTTACCATTTCTTTGCCAAAATCGTAATTTTCTGCAAAACATAGCGGTTTTTCAGCTTATTTTCAGAAAGACGTGCTGTAATGAGGAGCATGACAGCTCCACCACGCTGTCACCACAGAAAGGGGTAGCAATAGGAATGCACACGACATTTTTGAGCAAGAAGGGTTTCAAAGAATTACAGAAGGAAATAACCCAGCTCGAGACTGAAGTAAATAATCTGACCACAGAGCTACGCGAGATCGGCCGCGCCAAGTCGCGCGACGACAAGCTGCGCCGTAGTGAGGTAGTGATGAATCTCGAGAATGTCCAGACGAGGCTCGAGGCAAAACAGCAGACACTGCGAACCGCCCAGCCGCTGCCACGAACCCGCGATCGCTTACGAATCGCCATCGGTTCAGTGGTCGACCTGGTTGACCAGCAGGGTCGGCTCTTTCGCTATACGCTCGTCGACAGCCTTGAGGCTAATCCGTCTGACGGCCGTATCTCGGTCGACAGCCCACTTGGCCAGAGTCTGCTTGACCGCAAAGCCCAGGAGGTTGTCTCTTGGCAGGCCAGTTTTGGCATGAGGAAATTGCAAGTTGTTAGCGTCCAGTAGCTCACGACCCCCGAGCTACCAGGCGTTCGCCGATTATGTTGTACTGAAAAACCGCTCGTTTACGCCGAGCGGTTTTTCGCTTATACTATGGTTATGCTTTTCTATCAATCATCTATCAGCGAGGTATTGCGCCAGCTCAATACCAGTGAACATGGCCTTAGTAGCTCTGAGGGTCAGCGCCGCCTTCGGCACTATGGCCCTAATCTTATTAAAGTGCAATCTGAACCACTGTGGAAGATTATTCTTGAGCCGTTTCTTGATGTATTTATGCTGATTTTGCTAGTGGCGGCTATTATTAGCCTCTGGCACGGTGAGGCGATTGACGCCATTATTATCTTTGTGATCGCCATTGTCTCGGCGATTATTTTCTACGTGCAGCGCTTTTCGACCGACCGTGTGCTGCGCAGCCTGTCGCGCCACGATGCCCAAAAAGTTGATGTCCACCGAGTCAATCGGACTGTACGAATTGACGCACACCAGCTCGTGCCGGGCGATGTCGTCTCCCTGGCTGAAGGAGAGAAGGTGCCGGCCGATATGCGGGTGATTCGTTGCACCAACCTGCGAGTCGATGAGGCGCAATTGACCGGAGAGTCGCTACCGATCGCCAAACAAACCAGCGTGCTTGATGGCAAAAAGGAGATGTACGAGCAAACCAATATGCTGTTTCAGGGGTCATTTGTCATCAGCGGCACCGGCACCGGCGTCGTAATCGCCACCGGTAATCAGACTGAGTTTGGTAATTTGGCGATGCTCTCCAAGCGCCAATCAACCCAGAGCCCGGTCCAGCGAAAAATCGACACCCTCATCACCAGAGTCATTGCCGCTGTCTCGGCCATCGCCCTCGTCGCCTTTGGGCTGAGTTTGCTGCGCGGCATGGATTTGCTAGAGAGTATTCGTTTCGTCATGGCCCTCGCGGTCAGTGCGATCCCCGAGAGTTTACCGATTGCGATTTCCGTGGTGCTGGTCTTAGGGATGCGGCGGATGGCTGCCAAAAAGGCGCTAGTGCATCAGATGCGCGCCATCGAGACCATCGGCGTCATCACCACCATCGCCACCGATAAGACAGGCACGCTGACCAAAAATAAGCTGACCGTCCAACAAACCTGGGGAGCCAGTGACACGACAAAGATTGCCCAGATCATTGGCCTTGTGGTCAATCACGGCCGCAGCAAAAGCCACGACCCCCTCGATATCGCCCTAGCTGACTATGCGCGGAGCCAACGAGCGATGCCACGCCACCGGCCCCTCGCCGAGCTGCCATTTAGCCAGGCACAGGCGATGTCGGCAACTATCTGGCAAACCCAAAATAGCTACCAGCTGTACATCAAGGGTGCGCCCGAGGCCATTCTCGCGGCCTGCCGTACCTCAGTTCGCAGTCGTACACGTGCACTGCAGGTGCTCAGCCAGCTGACCGCACAAGGCTACCGGGTGATTGGCCTGGCGTCATACCAGACAACTCAACAGCCAGACGACCTCGCGCAGCTCCAGGGTAAACCGCTGACCTTTGAGGGGTTTGTAGCCGTGGCCGACGTGCTGCGACCAGAGGCGCCGCGAGCTATACGGGCCGCCCTGAAAGCGGGCGTATCGGTGCGGATGATCACTGGCGATCATTTCGAGACGGCCTATCAGATTGGCCGGGAGCTCGGCATGGTTGAAAATCGCGACGAAGTGTTCGATTGCCGTAACATGGCCAAGCTGTCTGATGATCAGCTGGACGCCATCGTCGCCAAGACCAAAGTCTTCTCCCGCGTCATCCCCGAGCAAAAATACCGTCTGCTGACCATTCTCAAAAAGCACCACATCACCGCCATGACCGGCGACGGCGTCAATGACGTGCCGGCGCTGACCAACGCCCATGTCGGCGTGGCCATGGGGTCAGGCTCGCACATCGCCAAAGACGCTGGCGATATCATCCTGCTCAACGATAATTTCAAGACCATCATCGACGCCATGCGCGAAGGTCGCACCATCATCGCCAACATTGGCCGGATGCTGTTTTATCTACTGTCGACTAACACTGGCGAGCTGATCACCATGCTCGGCGCGCTGCTCATCGGCATCAAAACCCCGCTGGAGCCGGTACAAATCCTCTGGGTTAATCTGGTGACTGACACCTCGATGGTCATCCCGCTCGGCCTGGAACCGGGCGAAAAGCAGGCCATGAACCGCCCGCCGGAGCGCCCCGACGCACCGATTCTCAGCCACCAAATGATCTGGCGGATGGTCATCGTCGCTGCCACCATGTCAGTCATGGCGCTGGCCGTCTACATCTTTTTCGAGAAGCATTACGGCCACGACTACGCGCAGACTCTGGCCTTTATCTCGCTCGTGGTCAGCCAGTGGGCCAACGCCTTCAACGCCCGCTCTGACAGTGAATCAATCTTCAGTCGCCTCAGGGTCATGAATGCCAGTTTTTACGCCGGCATCAGCTTATCAGTGATGTTGCAGCTACTCGTCTTCTTCGGGCCGCTTGGCACAATCCTCCACATCACGCCAGTTCAGGCGTGGCACGGCCTGGTGATCAGTGTCGCGTCATTTATCATCCCGATCATCACCTGCGAAGCCCACAAACGGTGGCAAAACCGCTCGTCCTCCTGGTGACCAGCCTACTCACTACAAAAAGACCTTTATCTATGGCCGTGGGTCAGGTGTCGGCACCAGCCGGACAGAGGTGATCTGCTCGATATGGACCATCTGATAGGTAGTACGAGATTGAGACTGGTGTGCTGGCGGCAGGGATTGATTCGTCAGCTGCTGCTGATATGTCCGGAATCGGCCAGTCACCTCGACACTCTGGCGACGCGCGGTGCTCGCCACGTCGTGCCCAGCGGTGGCGCGGCGCAGCGCCTCGGTAGGATTGTCGACACAATAGACCTTGGTCTGGCGATTTATGACACCAGAGTGTGTACAGGCAGTCGGCACACCAGATAGCCCCTCTGCATTAAATAGGAGAGTATCGCCCGGTTGCGCCTGACAGGCAGCCGTACGGCAGGGTGCTGGGCGATGCTGATGCGACAAAACATACCACAGCCCCAGCCCGATAATCGAGCCACTCGCCACGACACCGCACAGGATAATCACGCACAGTCGCTTAGTGGATCGTACTGCTATGCCTTGTCCGCCCATGAGGATCTCCTCAAAATAACATAATCTATAACAAAAATCTGGCTGGGCCGGAGGGATTCGAACCCCCGAATGCCAGGACCAAAACCTGGTGCCTTACCACTTGGCGACGGCCCATCGTAGCTGCCACTGTTCTCACGACAGCGAACACGGCTTAGTATACCACGCCTTCCAGACCCGGTAAACCCCTTGCAGCGAGCCCCGATAGGTCGTATAATGAGCGTTATGAATAAGCATGAGGGTTTTACAATTGTCGAAGTGATGATTGTCATTGTAGTCATTGGGATTTTATCGACCATCGGCACTGTCGCCTGGCTACAAGCTCGCGAAAACGCCGCAGAATCAGCGCTCAAAAGTGATGTATCTCGGCTCAAAACTGCCATCGAAAAATACTTCAGCGAGCAGGGTGAATACCCGTTTCCGGCGAGCCCATCGTCACCATGCGCAGTCGCTTCACCAACGAGTCGGCAGTGCTATCAGGGTGAATTAGCGGCCGTGCTGACGCCGAAATATATCAATAGCATCCCCAAAAACCGCGACGGCTCTGACATTGTCTACGCCGCCAGCCGAACCGATGGCGGCACCACCGACGATGGGTATTCACTGCAGGTCAAGCTCAACACGAGCGGCTCTGCCACCTGCAAAACCGGCAAGGATCCTCAGCATCGCTTTTTCGTCACTGACCCGACCTGCGACCTCTAACATTGGCGCAACTTTCAGACACTCTATCGGCACATTTGCTACAATAGAGTCATGAAACAGCCAATCTTCCTGACAATCACCCTCGAAAAAATCGTCGGCGGTGGGCAGGCTCTCGGGCAACTCGCCGATGGCCGCAAGGCCTTTGTCTGGGGTGGTTTGCCGCAGGAGACTGTGGTAGTTCGGCTGACCAAGCAAAAATCACGCTTCGTCGAGGGAGTCGTCACCGAGGTAATCACGCCATCGCCGGTGCGCACTGCTGCGCAAGACCCCGATAGCTATTTATCGACCAGCCCCTGGCAAATCATGACACCGCAGGCTGAGCAGCATTACAAAGCAGCCCTGATCGCTGAGGCCTATTCACTCCATAGCATCACGTTACCAGGCCCCATTGAGCTCTATCAAGACGACACGCTCTACGGCTACCGCAACAAGATTGAGTTCAGTTGGTATAGTGATACTGTCGTACCTCAGGCAGTACCTCAAAAAGAACCTGAGGCCTCCTTGGGGCCGGCATCATCTTCTGACGGTATCCACGCAGTCGAGATGGGCGAGGCGAACCGCCAAGAGTTGCCTCATGATACGCTTGACCTGGCTTTCTATACGCGTGGGAGCAAGGGTAAAATTCCCGTCGACGGCACGCGCTTGGCACGGCCAGAAATCAATCGGCTCGCCCACGCGATCCGTGACACACTCGCTGCGAGCCACATCTCAGCTCGCCAGCTCAAGACATTGCTCATCCGCTGCGATCAGTCGGGAAGTTGCGTGTGGCAGCTGTATATCAGGGACCGCTTGCCCGAGATTATTACCGCTAATGAAGCCGCCAAGCTACCGGCACAAGGCGGCGAAATTATCTACTCCGACCCGCGCTCGCCAGCCAGCCGCATCACTGAGCGCTTGGCGTGTTTTGGCAATACTACCCTGACCGACACCATCCTCGATGTGCCGTTTCGATACACGGCAGAAAGCTTTTTTCAGATCAATCTACCGGTGTACGAGCAGGCGCTGCGCGATATGCGGGAGTGGGCAGGGCGCGATTATAGTGATCAACAACGAGTAATATCTCAGAAAAAATCTGAGCAACTTCACGTGGGTCCCGGATTATTTTCTGATGATATTCGAGCTGTCAGATTATCAACCATCGACCTCTACGCCGGCGTCGGCACCATCGGCCTGACCATTGGCGGCGGCAACGTCACGCTGGTGGAAATCAACGCCGACGCTGTCCGCGAAATGCAGCGCAACATCACCGAACTTGGCCGCACCGATGCTCACGCTGTCCTCGCCCCCAGCGAACAAGCCCTCGACTACATTACAGGCAAGGAAATCGTCATCGTCGACCCGCCGCGCGCTGGCCTACACCCCAAGGTTATTGCGACATTGTTACAACATCTGCCGCCGCGCATCCTCTATCTCAGCTGCAACCCAGTCACCCAAGCCCGCGACGTCGCCTTACTCCAACAGCGCTACCACATCGCTTGGCACCGCGGCTACAACTTCTTTCCACGGACGCCACACAGCGAATACTTAGTAGTCTTGGACCGAGCAAACTGAGGCCTCGCCTGAGAATTTGACTTTCTGGCGCTCACCGATGCCATTCATTGTGCCTTATATACACGCCCCACTCAAACACCCAGCCTCCTGCACTATATGAGGTTGGCAGGAAAGCTACCGAAATATACATGTTTTGGCGGTGGTTTGAGAGAGTAGTTGGACTTCCAGTCTAGCAATTAGTGCTGCTATGTGCTGCGGGGTTATTTCTCTGCAAGGAAGCGCCGGCCGACCCGGCGAGCCCACCACCACTGGATCAAGGCAGTCGGCAGGATGACTGCTATTCCTGGCCAGGCTACTTCGAGCGTCGGTATAGCGAAACTAAAGAACTGCCGCAGTGGCGTCAAAGCGAAGCTGGCCAGCATCACCACCGCGACCGCCCCCAGATACAGTGTCCGTGCGAGATGTGCCCGCGCATTCAACACGACACCGAGCATCGGCCCAACCAAAAAGACCAGATACACACCAAAGAACATGGCACTCAGCACTGTCAAAGTGGCCGCCTGATCATGGTGGCCCGGGTGTAGGGTAGCGCTCGCCCAATAGATCGCCAGCACGCTCAGCCCGGTCAGCAGGGCGATCGGCAGCACAGCCCGCAAGGTGTCTCGCCAAAAGTGCGCTGGGTTAACCCGGTGGCGCGGCAGCGGCGGGAATAGCGTCCACATAATAGTCGGCATAGTTACCAAAAAGATATTCAAGAAGGTGACATGGCGCGGCACATACGGGTAGGTCATCCCGAGGAGCATAGTGCCAAGCAGTAGAGTCACGCTATAGATAATTTTATGAAAGAACAGCGTCGCCACCACTTCGATCGCTTGCATAATCCGGTTGCCCAACTTCATACCGACCGGCAGCGAGGTGAATGAATTATTCAGCAAAATAATATCTGCCACCCGCCGCGACGCCGGAGCGCCCGCGTACATCGCCACACCGAGGTCAGACTTTTTCAGCGCCAGCGCATCGTTGACACCATCGCCGACCATGCCGGTGAATTTACCTGACTGCTTGAAATGAGCAATCAGCCGCTCCTTTTGCTCTGGCAGCACCCGTGCAAAGATCGTGTGCTCATCGGCCGCCTTGGCAAACTCTTTGGCGCTCAAGCCAGCAAGCGCCGAGCCGAGGATCGCCTTATCTGGATTATCGATACCCGCCTGGCGTGCGATGTGCTGCACAGTACGTGGATTATCACCAGAGATCACCCGGATAGTCACACCTTGCTGTTGCAAGAATTTCACCGTATCAACCACACCCTCACGCAGCGAATTACGCAAAATCACCGCACCAATCGGCCGCCCAGTACCCTCGGCCAGGTCTTTCAGGCTGGTCGTTTCATCATCAAACTCGGCCAGCAGCAGCACCCGCAGGCCGCTATCTGCCCACTCATTCAGCTGCCGCTGCGTCATCGCATCAACTGGGGCTCGCTTAGCCACAAATTCCGGCGCACCCATCATCAGCGTACGCGTCTGCCCCGCGATCTCTCCTCGCAGACCAGCCATTTTGCGCGCTGACGAAAAGGCCATCACTTCTGAAACGGTCGCAGCCTGCGGCGGCGTCAGCTGCTGAAGAATTGCCTGACCAGTGATATTGCCACCGCTAGTCTCGCGGGCGACCAGCGCCACCAGCTGACTGATCTCATCATCACGACCCTCCACCAGTGGCACCACTTGCTCCAGTACCACTTCGTCGCTGGTCAGTGTGCCAGTTTTATCCACCGCCAGCAGGTTCAGGAGTGCCATCGCTTCAATAGCCGCCAACTTCTGCGGTAGTACCTTGGCCTGAGCCAGCCGGAGCGAGCCAAACGCCAGTAGCAGCGAACTGGCCAGTAGCAGCCCCTCGGGCACCACTGTCACCGCCGAGGAAGTAATCGCCTTGAGAATATCGATCACATTATAACCAAAGACATAATAGACGATCGAGATCAGCACCGCCAAGATAATCGCTGCATACGTCAGAAAGGCGATGGCTCGCCAGATAGCCTGTTGCAGCGGTGTCAGCTCTGGCTTGTAGCGCTTCAGCACTTGGCTGATCGCCCCAGCCTTTGTCTGATCGCCGACCGCGCACACCCGAGCAGTCCCTTCGCCCGCGAGCACCGTAGTCGCCGCCAACACCGTATCGCCGACCGCCTTCTCAATCGCTGCCGACTCACCAGTCAGCATACTTTCATTTAGTTCCAAACCGCGTGAGGTCAGCACTGTGGCATCTGCTGGTAGCTCATCGCCCGCCTGGAGAACAATTTCATCACCGACCGCGAGGGAGTCATAGGGTAGCTCGATCACTTGATCAGCCCGCCGGACTCGTGCTTTTGGCGCACTCATCAACTCGAGCCGGTGCAGCACTCGCTTCGCCCGAATTTCTTGAACAATACCGATCAGCGAGTTCACTACGATGACCACCGAGATAAACCACGCGTCATTATATTCACGCACATAAATCAGTGCACCAGCCAGCAAAAAGATCGCCAGGACAATCGGTGATAGTATATTACGTTTGATGATATCCAGATAGTCGTGCATTAGTTTGTCAACACCCTCCTGTAGTGAAACTTCGTCCCAACTCGCCATTGGCCACGCGCATCTGGGTCAAACTGATAGATAAACCCATCTTTGACCTCGAGTATCAACACCAGGGCCGGATTATATGGTGCCAGTGTCCGATAATAGGTTAGGTCATTATCTGAGGTAATTTTGAGGCCAGGGAACACCTTGTGATATTTTTCACGGCCAATGTCATCAAAGTAGCGTGGCTGACCGCGTGGTGGAATGAACAAGTCGGCCTTCAGGCCCATACGCGAGATGATCTTCTTGACATCAGCCAGGAGCATAGTGGTTGATGATTCAATATAGACAAGCAGCTCTTTCTCGGTGGTCAAAAAAACCGTCGCCAGCCCGGTACGACTGACATTCACGCAGGGCAGGATGACCGTCTGGATATCAGCATCAAGCCCAAATCCTTGACGGACAGCACTCTTCAATGTCAGCTCATCATAGCCAGCGGTGTTCATACGCGTTTATTTTACCATTTTTCGTTTGTCTCGTATACTAAGCGTATGGACTTTCAGATACGGTACGATCAGCTCAATCCAGCACAGCGGCAGGCTGTCGACCATATCTATGGCCCGCTCTTCGTGTTGGCTGGGCCAGGCACAGGCAAGACCGAGCTGCTGAGCATGCGCACCGCCCAGATTTTGCGCCAAACCGACACGCTGCCAGACAGTATTTTGTGCCTGACGTTTACCGAGAGCGGCGCCGCCACCATGCGCCAGCGCCTGCGCCAGATCATCGGCGAGGACGCCTACAAAATCGCCATTCACACCTTTCACAGCTTTGGCACGGAGATTATCAATCAGCACCGCCAGTATTTTTTCCGCGGCGCCGACGCTCAGCCAGCGGACGAACTGACGCAGCACCAAATTGTGACGGGGATCCTCGAGGGGCTTGATTGGCGTAATCCATTGAGCGCTAAAAACAACGGCGAATTCGTCTACACCAGCGAGCTGATCCGAGTCATTTCCGAATTCAAGCAGAGCGGCCTCACCCCGGCGGAGCTACGGCTAGTGATGGCCGATAATCAGCGCGTCATCACTGGCATTACCCCTGATATTCAGCAGATATTTGCTAGCAAAATTTCTAAAAAAACCATCGAATTATTTGCGCCGCTGGCGGAGAAGATTGCCGAGAGAATTGGCGAGGAAAATGCTGCGAAAACTAGCAAGGGAGGTGCTACAGAGCTTTCTAAAAATGCCGCCAGCTCAGCACCAGGTGGCTCTGCAACAACCGCCCAAAACTCTGCCAATCTGCCGTCCTCTATCACCCCATACGCTCAGGTGCTGGCGCTCAGCATCGCCCACGCGGCCCAAGAGGCGATCGACGCCAACTCCACCAAGCCGCTAACCGCCTGGAAAAACAAATGGTGTGAAAAGAACGCCGCCGGCGAATTCGTCCTGAAGGATTTCGCCGCCAGCGAGAAATTATCCGCCGCCATTGACGTCTACGAAGCATATGGCAACGTGCTGGCCGAACGCTCGCTGTTTGACTACGACGACATGATTTTGTCGGTCATTCAAGCCTGCGAGTCCCACCCCGAGCTGCGCGCCAACCTCCAGGAGCAATTTCAGTTCATCATGGTCGATGAATTTCAAGACACCAACCTGGCGCAGCTGCGGCTGCTATTCAACCTGACTGGCGATGAGGACAATCCCAACATCATGGCGGTCGGCGACGACGATCAGGCGATTTTCAGTTTTCAGGGCGCGGATGTTGGCAATATCCAGCGCTTCCGCCAGCACTATCACGACCCGAAAATTGTCGTGCTAACGGATAATTACCGCTCAGCAAGCGACATCCTGACGGCGGCGCGCGGGGTGATCACCCAAGGGACGGACCGCCTAGAGAACACCATTGACGGCTTGTCAAAGCAATTGACCGCGCACGCGTCTGGTAACGGCGCGCGGGTTGAAATCCAGGAATTTACCTCGGTGAGCGAGGAGCGGGCAGGGGTAGCCCGGCAAATTACCGAGCTGATCAAACGTGGCGAGAGACCAGAACATATCACCGTCATCGCCCGCCATCACAAGGAGCTGATCGAGCTGCTGCCATATCTGTACCGCCAGAACCTGATGGTCAATTATGAGCGCCACGACGATATTTTAGAGCAAGACATCATTCAGGCGCTAGACAAGCTGGCGCGGGTCGTCATGGCCATTCATCAAAACAACCTCGACGCCGCCAACAGCTTACTACCAGAGGTCATCGCCCATCCGGCATTTGGCTTTTCGGCGCTGGATATCTGGCGGCTCAGCCTCCACGCTTATAAAAATCGGCAGCTGTGGCTGGAGAGCATGTTGGCGAACAGCACCTTTCAGCCATTTGGCGAGTGGCTGCTGGAGCGGGCAAAGGATGTACCGAATCTGCCGCTGGAGGAGCAGTTGGATAAGTTGTTGGGGTTGGAGATAGACGCTGGGATTACTCTAATCGACTCCTCTTTACGCGCCGGGCGTCAGAGGACGCTCGGGCTGCAATCGCTGTACGGAGTCGATCAGAGCAATTCCAGCAGTGCTTGCTTCGACAAGAGTTCTTTACCGCCAACCAACGAGGACGCTCGGGCGACGGTTGCTGTACGGAGTTTTGAGGAAAGCTCTCCGCTTAATTCTCTCGCCGCCCACTACTTCTCACCTGAAGCCCTCGCTCAAAACCCCGACGCCTGCCTGACCACGCTCGAGAGCCTGCGCACACTGCGCCAAAAATTACGCGACCGCACTACCGACGAAACCCCGACGCTGGCGAACTTCCTCGAATTCATCGACCTGCACCGCTCGACCAAAACCCGCCTGACACACATCCGCCCCCAGGCCAGCGCCCTCGGCGGCGCCATCAACCTGATGACCGCCCACAAATCCAAGGGTCTGGAGTTCCCGCACGTTTTCGTCATCGGGGCAATCGACAGCGCCTGGGGCGAAAAAGTCCGCTCGCGCTCGCGGCTGATTCGCTATCCCGCCAATCTGCAGCTCCAGCCCGCCGGCACCAGCTACGACGAGCGGCTGCGGCTATTCTTTGTGGCCATGACCCGCGCCAAGACCACCTTGACCATGACGTACTCTCAGACCAACGACGCCGGCAGCGACACCATGATCGCCAGCTTCCTGACTGACCACACACCAGCGATTATCCCCGCTGCCGACACGACGGCAGCGCAAATGACCGTGGCGCACACCGACTGGAGCACGCGGCTGAGCGCGCCAACCACTACAGCATTAAAAGACTTGCTGGCACCAGTGCTAGAGACTTACAAGCTCTCCGCCACGCACCTCAATAACTTCCTCGACGTCTCGCGCGGCGGCCCGCAGCACTTTCTGCTGAATAATCTGCTGCATTTTCCGTCTGCCAAAGGCCCTGCCGCTGGCTACGGCACCGCCATCCACGCCACGTTGGCGTATCTACACAACCACTACCGAGCGACCGGTCAGCTGCTCGATCAGCCAGCGACGCAGCACTACTTCGACCAGCAGCTCAGCCAGCAGCAGCTCTCGCCGGTGGATTATCAAACCTACCAGCAGCGGGGGCAGGCCAGCCTGCAGCAGCTACAAGCCAGCGGCACCGTCCGCTTCAGCCGGCAGCAGCAGGCCGAGCTTAACCTGGCTGACCAACAGAGCAAACTGGGTGAGGCGCGCCTGACCGGCATGCTCGACCTCGCCGAGATTGATCAAGCAGCCAAGACGATCCAAGTGACTGATTACAAAACTGGCCAGCCCGCCCGCAGCTGGCACGGCCGCACTGAGTACGAAAAAATCAAGCTCCACAAATACCGCCAGCAGCTGATGTTTTATCAACTCTTGGTGGAGTCCTCGCGCGATTATGGCCACCTCAGCTTCACCGGTGCCCGCCTGCAGTTCGTCGAGCCGGATATCAAAACCGGCGATATCCTCAGCCTAGAAGATAGCTTCTCGCAAGAAGAGCTGGCGAAATTTGCCCAACTAATCAGCGCCGTCTGGCAGAAGATCACCGCCCTGGAGTTACCAGATGTGTCTGGCTATTCAGTGGATTATAAGGGAGTGCGAGCGTTTGAGGAGGATTTGCTGGCGGGGAGTGTAGACCGCCAGCCAGTTGACACAGCACCAATCTGGTGATATATTATGGATCGGCATTATTCGTTGGGGCGTTTTTCCGAGATGGCACCGCGAATGGTGCCGCCTCCGAATATACCCATGCACGGGGGTATATTTGAAAGGGGAAAACGTCCTGTGACTGCCGCAACATGCGGCAGAAAGGGGGTGAACCCCTTGACATTCACAGACCGAGACTATGCCGCCGCTGTCGAAGCGGCGGAGAGCGGAGTTGCCAACGAGGAGCAACTCCGCAAGTTGGGCGAGGCTGCACGGCAAGCGGGCCCTCGCGGCCGTGAAGCCGCGCGGGCCCTTCAGAAGTACTACGATAAGAAGCGGTAAGCTTCTTGTCGTAGCAAGGCGGCCAACCTCCGTGCAGAGGTTGGGAGAGTAGGATCCATCCTATCCGCCAAAAACTGAGGGAGGCCGACTAAGACTCTCTGTCATCTGGGGTTTTACCCTGGATGATAGATACGAGCGGTCGGTCTTCCTCTCCCTCCCGGGGTCCATGCCCCCGGGAACCTCCCAGCCTGCCGTTGCGTGATGAAGCAGGCTGGGGGTAACTGAAGGAGGGGATTAACCGCCCCCTCCTTCAGTCGCCCTTGCTCCCGCGAGGTGTATGGGAGCAAGGGCAACGAGGGCTAAGCAGTCGGTGCTACCTTCCCGTGGACAATGGAGTCCACGGATGCAGGTGCGGGTTCGATTCCCGCTAGCCCTCCTGGAGCCACCTGCCATAGCGCAGCCGGCTCCACAAGTTTGAGAGGCCAGATCGGACCGCCCAAATTATTCTCTTTCATGCTGGAGAATAATTTGGGTGCTGGTGCTTCCCTAATTGGGGGAGCAGGAGACTTCGACCTCGCCGGCTGTCCGGCCGGGAAGTCTCTCCTCTCTTACACGTCCGGGCTCGCGTGAGTTGTTCACTCGTCGAGCAGCCTCTGTCGAGGCAGCTCCGAGCAGAACCGCGCGGGCCCGGGCCAGCCCCTATCTCGATGATGAGGTAGGGGTCTTTTCTTGTGGTATACTAGGCAAATGACGACAATATGGCAGAGTCTCCCGCAGCCGTTTTTTGCCCTCGCGCCAATGGAGGCCGTGACTGATGTGGTGTTTCGCCAGGTGGTCATGCAGGCGGGCGCGCCGGATATCTTTTTCACAGAGTTTGCCAATGCGACCGGCTGGGTGCACGCCGGCGATCGGGCAATCGCTGGGCGACTGGTCAAGACTGATGCCGAGCGGTCACTGATCACCCAAATCTGGGGTGGTGAGCCCGGTGATATGGAGCAATTTGCGGCTCACTGTGCGAAGCTCGGCTTTTCCGGGATCGATATCAACATGGGCTGCCCAGCCAAGTCGGCTATCAAATCCGGCGGTGCGGCGCTGATCCGCCAGCCAGCTGTAGCCATCGCCGCTATTGCCGCCGCCAAAACTGCCGGGTTGCCGGTCAGCGTGAAAACCAGGCTCGGCTATACCTATGTCGATGAATGGCACGAATGGCTTACGGCACTACTTGAGCAAAATATTGTCAACCTCACCATCCACTTGCGCACCAAAAAGGAAATGAGCAAAGTCCCGGCGCATTATGAACTGATCGACGACATCGTGAGTCTGCGCGACCGTATCGCCCCACAGACACTGCTGACTATCAACGGCGACATCCGCGACCGCGCCCACGGCGAGGAACTCGCCCGCCAGCACCCCGGTGTCAACGGCATCATGATCGGGCGGGGAATTTTTAGCGATCCGTTTTGCTTTCGGAAAGGCGGAGTGTCTTCAGAGATCGAGGATAAGCGGGTGATAGTCGGTGGGGCAGCACCCACTTCTGAACAAATCTCTGATTTTTCAGAAGAAGGGGCGGACCGACTAGCAG
>ERZ773083.381-NODE-381-length-37395-cov-11.364194_pt1 | contig 37395 bp, 34 predicted proteins | sample MGYA00511465_ERZ773083 | MGnify/ENA primary metagenome ERZ773083 (study PRJEB29015, sample SAMEA2738001) | human oral metagenome | biome: human oral; feature: human-associated habitat; material: dental | place: China | collected 2060 ... | reverse complement strand
GTCGGCGGCTTCCGCATCGACGCGATCACCTACATCAAAAAGCCCGCTGTCTTTGCAGACGGCACGCCCGACGCGGCAGATGGCATGGTGAGTGTCCACACGATGACAGCAAACACGCCCGGCATTTTGGATTTTCTCCACGAGTTCCGCAGGGAGGTCTTTGACGGACACGACATCTTCACCGTCGGCGAGGCGAACGGCGTTTCGGTCGCAGAGCTGCCCGACTGGGTCGGCGAAAACGGTGTGTTCTCGATGCTGTTCGAGTTCGCCCACGTCCTTGTCCCCTACGAGGGCGGCGAATGCTGGTCGAAGATGCTGCCGTGGCCGCTCACAAAGCTTAAGGGCGCACTCTCGGCAAGTCAGGCGGGCGTTGCCAAAGAGGGTTGGTACCCGATCTACTTCGAGAACCATGACCGCGCACGCTCCGTCAATTACTTCTTCCCAAAGGGCGGCGATACACGCCTCGCCGCAAAAGCACTTGCATCCGTCCTCATGACGCTGCGCGGCACCCCCTTCATCTATGAGGGCGAGGAGCTTGGCATGAGCAACGTCCATTGGGACAACATCGACGCTTATGATGATATTTCGTCCCACGGGCAGTACGAGCTTGCACTGAAGGAGGGATTTTCGCCCGCAGAGGCACTCAGCTTCGTTCACTTCAACAGCCGCGACAACGCACGCACGCCGATGCAGTGGGACGATACCGCCCATGCAGGCTTTACGACAGGCACACCGTGGCTGCCCGTAAACGAGAACTACCACACAGTCAACGCGGCACATGAGGCACAGGATACGGATTCGGTACTTTCCTACTACAAGCAGCTCATCCGTCTGCGTAGGACGAATCCTGTGCTGCTCAGCGGCGCATATGAGGAGCTGCTGAAAGATCACGAGCAAATCTATGCGTTCTCCCGCACGGAAGGGACACGGCGCATTCTGACGGCGGTCAACTTCAGCACAGAGGCGGCGGCGCTTCCCGATGGCTTCTTAAGGGGGAAGCGGCTCATCGGAAGCTATACGGATGCGCCAAACACAATGCTCCGTCCGCTCGAAGCGGTCATCTATGAGGAGGAACTATGATAAAAGTAGCGGCAAGCGACTACGACGGCACACTCCTGCGGGGCGGTGCCATCGACGAGGAGACAAAGGCAGGCATTGCACGCTGGCGTGCCGCCGGGCATAAGTTTGGTGTCGTTTCGGGACGCGACTACGGAATGCTCGTCCCACAGCTGCGTGCATACGGTGTGGAGTTCGACTATACCGTATGCAACAACGGCGGCATCATACGGGGCGCAGATGGCGCGGTACGATTTCAGGCAGAGATTGATCCTCATGCGCTCACGGCGATTGCGGCGGAGCCGCGTGCACAGCAATCGTTCCACTTTGCCTTCTCGGCGGCAGATGTGACCTACCTCTGTCACCATTCTGAAGGCTCGTGGATCGAGCGTGAGGCAAAGGACTGGGACTTTCCCATCGTCTATATTAAGGAGAGCGAAATCGGGGAGCTGACAGGGATTCAGCAGTTCTCGCTCGGCTTCCCTCTGCCCGCGCAGTCTGATGAATGCGCGGCGGTGCTGAACGCAAAACTCGGAGACAAAATTCACGCATTTCCGAACGCATGCAGTCTCGACATCACGCCTGTGGGCATTGGAAAAGACGCAGGCATCCGCAAACTCCTCTCTGTCATGGGATGGGATGGTGCAGAGGTTTACGCCATCGGCGATGAGACGAACGATCTTCCGATGCTGAAAGCATTCGGCGGCTATTCTCTCACCACAGCGCGCAAGGAGATCCAAGCCCAGGCAAAGGAAGTTTTCCCGAGCGTCGGCGCAATGCTCGATCACTTCCGTTAAAATCATATATCGCTGACGTTCGTATTCTTTGGACGTTTTGCATACGGCCTGTTTTTCTGATCAGCTGCTTCCTACGGGCTTTCTTCTCGGACAGGTCAGCATAGGGGGCGTCCCCGAAACACAAAATAATTTTCTTTGGGAGGAGTCATCATGGGATTTGATCGTGAAAAATTTGACGAGATAAAAGCCGCCTTTACCTTGGATGACGATGCGCTCCGCAGCATCGCCGACGATTTCCGTGCCGACATGCGCGCCGGTCTTGCGGGTAAGAAGGACGCGACACTCCGTATGCTCCGCTCTTATACGGATCTTCCGAGCGGCAAAGAGCACGGTGCCTTCCTCGCACTCGACTTCGGCGGCACAAATGTCCGCGCCGCACGCATCCTGCTCAGGGGCGGGAGTGCATATGAAGTCCTTCAAAAAGTTGCAAAACCGCTCACCATGCCAGGGGTCTACGACCACATCAGCGCAGATGCAACAGCAGAGGAGATGTTCGATTTTCTCGCAGAAATCATCGACGAAGCCATTGACGGCAATCGCGATACGAAATACCTCCTCGGGCATACCTTCTCCTTTCCATCGCGTCAGAGCAACCTTTACAATGCTGAGCTGATTACGTGGACAAAAGAATTTGCAACACAGGGTGTCGAGGGAAAAGTTGTGAATGACCTGCTGAAGGAAGCACTCCTGCGGCGCGGCATGAAAAATGTCACGCCGGTCGCCGTCATCAATGATACGGTCGCAGTGCTGCTCGCGGCGGCATACAAGCACGAGCACACTTATATCGGCTCAATTTATGCAACGGGGCACAACACCTGTTATTACGAGGCATTCGCGGACGGCAGTGAGCCGGCAAGCGTCATCAACATGGAGTCCGGCGCCTTTGGGAAACTCCCCATCTCAAAATACGATGCCATCATCGACACCGCATCAGAGTACCCCGGCACCCAACGGCTTGAGAAGATGGTCTCGGGGCGCTATCTCGGTCAGCTCTACGGCACAGCGCTCGCCGATCTTTTGGGACAGGACGGCGCCTATCCCTTTACGAGCATCGAGCTGTCCGAAATCGTTGCGGATGCCTATCTTGACCGCCATGCGGCGGGTGCCGTCATCGAGGCAAAGACAGGCATGACTTTCAGCGCCGCAGAGCGTACGCTCCTTCAAAAGCTTGCCGCCGCCGTTATCACACGCTCTGCACGCATCGTTGCAGCAACCTTTGCCGGCATTATCCGCCACCGCGCGGGAGAAACCTCGCTCGAGAACCAGTACATCGCCATTGATGGCTCCGTCTACGAAAAGGTTCCCCTCGTCGCCCATCACCTGCGCGCAGCACTCGATGTCCTGCTCGCAGATGAAGCGATAAACGTCCAGATCATCCTCGAAAACGGCGGGTCCATCCTCGGCGCGGCACTCGCTGCTGCCATGACAGAACGGAACTGCGGATGAAAATTTAAGCTCTTTGTCAAACGTTACGGAAAAAATACGTATGCTGCGCGATACTCCTAAGCAAACCCTAGCGGAGCAAGCGAGAAAATACGGACATGTCCAAGAAGCAAGTCCGTAGGACGAAGCTGATTGGGCAACAGGTCGTATGCGAAAATGTTCCAAGAACACGAGCGTTCAGCGAAGTGTGATTGGATGACATTGACCGCTCGCGCGGTACGCTCCGTCGGACTTCTTTCGTTTAAGCGAAGCGCGTTTAAGAAGTCTGACGGTATTTGAGCGTACAAGCGCACAAACGCTTGCAGAGCGAGGTGTTTGCGTGGCGTGCGCCACTGTCCGTCACATTTATCATAGAGCCTGAATTTTATCAGTGGTTCCCGAAATACATGTGATAACGCCCCGCAATGTCAAATAACCTTGCGGGGCATTTTTCTGCACAAAGATCAGTCTGCACCCGCCCATAGAAGCCGCACACCGCTCTATTTTCCCCTCTGCTTCAGCAGATCGAAAACCTCATCTGCATCCATCTCAAACATCTTGCTGTCCTCCCCAATCCGCACAAAGTGATGGGCAACCTGCGCCACACCAAACTCCTCTTCCAGCCTTCCCCACTGCGCGGCGGAGAGCACCACAAACGCAAGTGTATCACTGCCGAGTGAACTCATATACCAACGAATCTGGTAAAGGGGCGCAAGATATTCCTGCGCCGCCTTCAGCGTCGTGTCCCTGTCCGCATGATCCGGTGCATATGGAATGGCGCGCACCATCCCATCCTTTTTAAGGATGATGTCAAAGCCGCGCTCCTCCTCCGTAGCTATACATGCATAGTCGATTGCATCCGTCTCCGGCAGAACCTCGTTTAGATAGCTAAGGATGACCTCATCCTCCTCGCCCCAATCCACCCAAATCAGGGCACTTCCCGCATCAAATTCCTCCTGCTGCGCATCCGGAGCCGCAAGGAACATGCGTACCTGCTGAAACATCTCCTCCATGAACAACCTCCCACCTAAAACATTCCTACTATTTCAATTATAACATAACTGCCCCGCAAAATCCGAACTTTGCACGCGGCGCTCCATACGGCTTCATTCTTCTGCACTCCACTTCTCTATGGGGCATGAGGTTGACCTCTGTGCTACAATAAAGCTGGAGGCCGCAGAATGCCATTACAGACACTTTTCCACATGCGCCCCCTCGTACAAAATCATGAAAGGAGATACTCCATGCCTGCACAAACCAAGTCTCGCTCTCCACAGACAAAAACACCACTGCAAAAAGGTGCCTGGTGGAAAAAGCTGCTCATCGCTCTATGTGGTACCTACATCGCCTCAAAAATCCTTGGCATCACTCTCCCGAGCGCCAGCAGCGCCTCCTTTCCGTCACATGCAGACGGAGACACTTATGGCAGCAGACAAAGTACAACCTCTGCGAACGATATGCCCACAGACGAATACCTCGATGATACATGGGATGAGCCAGACGAAGTATGGCAGGAGGGCGAGACGGACGATGACGATATAATGCGTGGATGCGCCCCGGATGATCTATATAATGATTGGAACGACTACGGCGAAGGATATGACGATGATTACTTTGACTGAGATTCCTAAAACGATATAAAATACGAAGTGCCGAAAGGAGCAGACATCATGGCAAATGAAATCACAAACGATTTTGCAACGCGCCGTTTCCACGTGGCAGATGTAGCAAAGGCGAGCGATGTCGCAACGCGCACGCCAATCTACAGCACGGAGTCAACAAGCGGCGTCGTCTGGGTCTTAAAACCAGGGCAGACGATTCAGCCGCATGGTCACGCCAAGGCAGATGATATATGGATTTGTATAGAGGGAGAGGGCGTCTTTTACCCTGCCCCCGGCGAGGAGCGTCTCATTGCAAAGGGCGATGTCATCGTCTCGGCAAAGGGCATGTGTCACGGCATGAAGAATACGGGCACGAAAGACTTTGTTTTTGTAGGCATCCTCGCCCCCGTCCCGGCAGACTATTTTCCCATCGAACCGTAAGTGTCTACACAGCAGGAAACCATCATGAAACGAATCCTGCCTCGCATCCTCACCGCCACAGCACTCATCTGCACCTCCTTCCTCTCCGGCTGCTCGTTCATACTGGCAACGGAAAACAGCGCCCCTTATACGCCCGATGACGTAATCGCGATGGTAGAGAAAGAATTCGCTGCCTGTCATCCTCACATCATCCTAAAGGAGATGCAGATCGAAAAAGAAAAGCCCTTCCAGCGCAATAGATACGTTCTTTACGATGAGACGAACGATTTCACCTTTTCCTGCAAAGCTGTCCTGCGCCGCCCCACGCTCCCGCTCCCATGTGCCGAAAGAGATACGAATGCATTCTTTTCCTATGCCGCAGAATATGCCGCACACCTAAATGAAAAGGTCCGCACGATGACGGCACAGTATGGTTTTCGCACCGCCACAGGGGAGGAGGCTGCCGCACTGATACAATCGAAAACAAAACGACGGCAGGGCGATATGGAATTCCCGCTCTTTGACGAAGGGGATTTTATTTTCGTCAGCAACGGTGCGAAGGGTTCCGATATGGTGACAATCTGCAAAAACCTCTATGATATGTACAAGCCAAAAGGGGACGGCACGCTGCTGTCTGCACTGTACGGGCGAAAAATTACATTCTACTATATACCGCCTGAGGAGGAGAATCTAACCAAGGCCGTCTTTCTCATGTTCTTTACGCTGGAGGGGCGAACTGACTGGGCGGCGACGCTGTCCGACAATCCGGGATCCTCATCTGCCGAGAAGGACACGGAGGTCTTGGAAAAGAATCTGGCACGTTATTTTGAAAAATGCCTTCATGAGGCACAAATAGTGAAAAAATTTCCTGTACGCTAAGACGAGCAAATATGTCCTTTTTCTTTAAGTACCAAAAAACAGCAGCCCCATGCTTATGGGGCTGCTGTTTTTTCCAGAAGATATGATAAGCTGCGGCTCCTCAAATCAGCGCTGCGGGTTCATACTCCTCCGGCAGGATGTGGCGGAGAAAGCGACGCGTACGCTCCTCCCGCGGTGCAGTAAAGATTTCCTTTGCACTGCCCTCCTCGACGATGACGCCGTCCGACATAAAGACGACATGCGTTGCAACATCCTGCGCGAACTTCATCTCGTGCGTCACGACGATCATCGTCGTCCCCTCCTTGGCGAGCTGCTTCATGACCTGCAGCACCTCACCGACCAGCTCCGGATCAAGCGCAGAGGTCGGCTCATCGAAAAGAATCACATCGGGCTTGGCCGCCACGGCGCGGGCGATGCCGACGCGCTGCTGCTGTCCGCCTGAGAGCTGCGTGGGATAGTAGTCAGCGCGACTTTCCATGCCTACTCTTTGTAAGGCTTCCATGGCGATTTCACGCGCCTTTGTCTTTCCGATGCCGCGTCCGACAGTGAGGCCGAGTGTTACATTTTCAAGTGCTGTCTTATTCGCGAAGAGGTTGTAGCTTTGAAAGACGAATCCCGTCTTTTTCCGCACTGCCGCAATTTCCTTGTTGGAGGCACGCGAAAGAGAAAGCTGTGTCCCATGGAAATCCATGGTGCCGCCGTCCGCACGCTCAAGGAAGTTCAGGCAGCGCAGGAGAGTCGTCTTGCCCGAGCCGCTGGGGCCTAGGACGACGACAACATCCCCTTTTTCAACACCGATACTGACATCCTTCAGCACCTCCGTATCATGGAAGCTTTTGCGCACATTTTGAACATGCAAGAGCATTTGACACACACCTTCCTAAGATGGACTGCGAAACGCCCCGACGCGCCGTTCTGCTGCTTGAAACATCAGCTGAACGATCGTACAGAGCACGAGATAGACGATAAAGACATCGAGATACGCCTCGATATAGTTGTACCCATAAGACGCGGCAACTTTGCCGATCGCCGTAATATCCTTCACGGTCATAAGAAATGCGAGCGAGGTTCCCTTGATGAGGTTGACCGTGATATTGCAGATGCTCGGCAGAGCAACGACGAGTGCCTGCGGCACGATGATATGCAGATAGGTCTGAAACTCTGAAAGCCCGCTTGCAATCCCCGCCTCACGCTGGCCCCGCGGAATGGCAAGAAGCGCCGCACGGAATGTCTCTGTCAGGAGCGCAATGGTGTTGATTGTAAAGATAAAGACGGCGTACCAAAAGGGATCTACTGCCTCAAATATGTTGATTGCAACCCCGAGTTCCTGCAGGGCGACGTTGAGCAGGCTCGGCAGGAGGCTATACAACAGGAGAATCTGCAGGATAAGCGGCGTGCTGCGGACAAGGGACACATACCCCCGCACCAGTGCCCCGCTCACACGGTACCCACGCACACGCAGAACAGCAAAGTAAAAGGCGACGGGCGCCGCGAGGATGAGCGCAAGTGCAGTGAGGATGAGCGTCACGCCCGCACCTTTCCAGATGAGAAGAAACGTCTCCTGCATAAAGGCAAGATCAAGCTCCAACTGCATCCCCTCCCCTCACCGCGGCTCTTTCTTTTTTCTTCGGCAGAGCACCGCGCAGGCTCATCCCCGTATCAAGCCGCCCCTCAATGAAAGCAAAGATCTGCTCCAGTAGGAGCACCACAGCCCAATACACCATCATGCAGGCGAGGTAGATCTCAATGCCATAGGCTCCAAAGTTCTGCGCGATGATGAGATTCCCCTTGCCGATGAGATCAATCAAACCAATGGTATAGGCGAGCGAAGCCTCCTTGAGCAGATTGACGGCAGCGTTTCCGAAGTTCGGCAGCACGATGAGCGCCGCCTGCCCGAGCATAACGTGGATCAATGTCTGCATGGGCGAAAGCCCCGCACTCACCGCCGCCTCATACTGCCCACGCGGTACCGCAAGATACCCTGCGCGAAACACCTCGGAGATGTACGCACCAAAGAGCATCGAAAAGGCGAGGATGGCAAAAACTGCACGGTGCATATCGTTCATATTGTAGTGAAATACGCCCTCGATGAGTTTCGGCAGCCCATAGAACACGATAAAGAGGAGCACGATAGACGGCGTACAACGCATGACATATACATAACCGGCCGCCAAATACCGCAACACACGGCCTCCCGTAAGGCTCGCCCATGCAAGCAGGATGCCAAGCGCCGAGCCGAGCACGATGCTGATGCCTGCAACGAGCAGCGTGACATCGAGATAAGAGAGCAGCTCCGGCATGACATGCCCAATCATGCCGATGTCAAAAGCCCGTGTATCCATCATGTCTGCACCTCAGCTCTTATTTCAGATAATCCGAGAGACTTTCACCGAAATACTTCAGCTCCAGTTCTGCGATCTTGCCCTCAGCACGCAGCTCCTCGATCGCCTTATCGTACTCATCAGCAAACTGCTGCTCGTTTTTGTTGATAATTGGATAGGTTGGAATGCCCTTGTAGCGAATGTAAGCCATCTTATCGTTAAACGCATGGTAGGGCGCATCCTCTTTTGCGATGTTGTTCTTGTAGCTGAGTTCGACTTCAAAATACCCATCATAGCGCCCCTCAAGAACCCAGCTATAAGCATCGGCGACTTGAAAGGACTCGGATGAGGTGAGTTTTATCTCATTTCCGGGGTTCTCTTTGTTGTAGGAATCAATGACCATGTAGCGCGCATCCTGCGGTGCAATGGGAACGAGTTTTCCGCTGAACTTTGCAAAGGAGGGCAGGTCTTTGATGACATCCGCATTCTCTTTGCGAATGGCAAGTCCAATCACGCTCGCACCGATGTTATTCTTCGGGAATACATATTTCTTCTTGCGTGCATCCGTGATCCAGATACCCTTCGTCCCTACGGTGTATTTCCCCGATTCGACGCCGATGAGAAGGTCGTCGTCTGATGTCGGTACGAACTTAAACTCATACTGCGGGAGCTTCTTAGCTACTTCCTTCATCACGGCAACCTCGAACCCGTCGGATTCGCCCTGTTCGTTGACGTAATCATAGGGAACATAGTAATTCGTATGTGCGACACTGATGATTTTCCTGCCGTCTGCAGATGTTGACGCAGTGCCGCTTGTACTGTCCTTGCCGCAGCCCGTAAGACCTGCGGCAAGGACACCTGTAAGGAGCAGTGTAAAGGCTGCTCTCCCGACTTTTTTCAGCTGCATGATATACCTCCCTCTTAGACCTCTGCCGCAGCAGTACGTACCCATTCAAAACGCTGCCAGTCAATATCCGGCGGTACGGTGCAGTCCGCACCGAGAATGACGCCCGTACGCCCCGCAGCTGCAAGGATGCGGCGCGTCTCTGCCGCGACCTCTGCACGCGTCCCGCTGTACAGTACATCCGTCGGCAGATTGCCGAACCCTCCAAGCAGCGCACGGTGCGGGAAAATCTCCCTGCCCTCCTCGAGCGGTACCCCCTCGACGACCGCCGCCCAGTTGACTGTCTTTGCCTCATAGTCCCTGTACCAGTCCAACTCATTGCGGTGTCCGAGATAGCCACAGACGTGCAGGATATTGTACGCACTCGCCGCATTCGCCGCCCGCAGGATTTCCTTCTCGCCCGGTGCAAACACCGCCTCATAAAGCGTACGGTCTGTGCTGCCCGCGAGGTTTTGCAGGCTGAAGTACACTCCTGTCACGCCGCCCTCTTTGATGATGCGGTCCGCGAGTTTTGCTATATCCGCAGAGATGACATCAAAGGCCGCCCGCACCGCTGCATGATCCTCCTGCACGAGCTTTGCAAGGAACTTTTCATTCTCCTGGATACTGCCCGGACGCACAAACTTCAGAATCGTCCCCGCGCAGAACAGATTGTAAAACATGGCAACCTCGTTGCCGTAGCGCCGCGTAAGTTCTTTCGCATAGGCAATCTGACGCGTAAAGTACGGGTCATCATCTGCAAGGGGCTTGATCTTTGCAAGCTCCGCTGCCGTCGATGCCGTCTGAATAACCGGATTGCGGTAGGCAAAGAAGCCATCTGTCATGATTTTTACAAAATCCGGCTGAACTGTGTCGATGTAGCGAATCTCGCCCTCAAGCAGCTGTTTTTCCAGTTCCGGATACGTGAAGGCATCTGCATGTATCTCATTTTCTAGGAAATGGAACCAAAATCCGGATGGGACACGCTTTACCTCCTTTTGATCCATTGCTTTTAGAACCAATTCTTTTTTAGTGCCTGCCATAATGATGCCCCTTTCTGTATCTAACATTTTTCCCAAAACATATATCTTTTATCAAAATATTGTTTGCATATATGTTTTCATGTTTCTTTTGTGCAATCATACACTCCTTGAGCATACTTGTCAAGTATGCTTTATATATTTTTTTATTGACAGAGCATTACAGCGAACATTATAATGAGTGCATGAACTGATAAAGCCTATGTATGATAAGCAAGAGGGAGGACCATTATGAATAATTTTTCAGCCGAGGTACACGGCTGTCATGTCTATGACGAGACGGGAGCGCTCAGCACCCCTATTTATCTTTCCGCCACATTCCGCCATCCCGCATTCCGCCAGAGCACAGGCTATGACTATGGGCGCGTGGCAAATCCGACGCGCAGCGCCCTGGAAAAAACCATCGCACTGATCGAAGGAGGCGCACGGGCATGGGCGCTCTCCTCCGGCATGGCAGCCATCAACCTCGTCTTTGCACTCTGCCGCGCGGGTGACCATGTGCTGCTGCCAGAGGATCTCTATGGAGGCACAGTGCGTCTTGCCGAGGAGATCTACCGCCACTATGGCATTGACTTTGAATACATTGATATGCGCAATGCAGCACTTGTCCGGGAAAAGATGCGCAAAGAGACGCGGCTTGTCCTCATCGAAACCCCCTCAAATCCAATGATGTTCATTACAGACATCCGTGCACTGGCTGACATCACACGCGAATCGAATGCGCTGCTCGTCGCCGACAATACCTTTCTCTCTCCACATTTCCAAAAGCCACTCGCTCTCGGTGCAGACATCGTCATCGAGAGCGGGACAAAATATCTCTGTGGACACAACGACGTCATTTGTGGCTTCATCGCCATCCGTGAGAAGGATTCTGCACTCGCGGAGCAGATTGAGCTCCTCGTAAAATCCGAAGGCCCGAATCTTGCCCCACAGGACGCATGGCTAATGCTGCGCAGCATTAAGACACTCGGCGTTCGTGTCGAGCGCCAGGCTGAGAGCGCCCTTGCACTCGCTGCATGGCTGCGCACCGTCCCAGAGGTCACAGATGTCTATTACCCGGGGCTTCCCGACCATCCGGGCTACGCTCTCCAGGTGACGCAGAGCACGGGATTTGGCGGCATGATTTCATTCAAAGTCAGAACCCCGGGAATTGCACAAAAAGCACTCGCATACCTAAAACTCATCGCCTTTGCTGAAAGCCTTGGCGGAGTAGAAACGCTCCTCACCTACCCGCTCGTCCAGACACATGCGGAGATGCCAAAAGAGCTCATTCGCCGCACAGGGCTTGATGAGTGCCTCCTACGCCTCTCTGTTGGTCTGGAGGATGTCGAAGATCTAAAGGCGGATCTTGCCCAAGCGCTAAAAATGGCGGCGCGATAATCTTCCCTTTCGTCCCTTCCATCACACTTTGCACACTTCCTCTCCCCACATGCAGGGGAAATGGAACGGGACGCCGAAAGTTACATGAAATATCTGAAAGGAGTTATCATGCCGATTTATTTTGACGAAATCATCGACCGCCGCAATACCTCCAGCATCAAATATGACTTTGCCACTGCGCGTGGCTACCCGGAGGGCATTCTCCCCTTCTGGGTTGCTGATATGGATTTCCGTGTGCCTGCCCCCATTATGGAAGCCTTAAAGGTACGCACAGCGCATGGTATTTTCGGCTATACGCAGCCAATGGATGATTATTTTGCGGCAATACAGCGCTGGTTCACCACACGCCACAACTGGAATGTAACAGCCAATGACCTCGTTATCACGCCTGGTGTCGTCTTTGCGCTTGCAGCTGCCATTCGCGCGTTCACTCAGCCGGGTGATGCCGTTCTCATCCAACAGCCAGTCTACTACCCCTTTGCCAATATCATTCGGGAGAACGCACGTCAGCTCGTCAACAGCCAGCTGCGGCTCTTGCGCGGCCGCTATATGATAGACTTCAATGACTTTGAGCAAAAAATCATCGAAAATAAAGTCAAGCTCTTTATCTTATGCAGCCCGCATAATCCCGTGGGACGGGTTTGGACACATGCGGAACTGGCCCAGCTCGCCGATATTTGCCTGCGACATAATGTGCTCGTCGTTTCGGATGAGATTCACGAAGAATTTATCCGCCCGGGATTTCGGCACACGCCCTTCGCCACGCTGTCCCCCGCGGCCGCAGACATCACCATCACCTGTACCTCACCGAGCAAGACATTCAACCTTGCGGGTCTGCAAATCTCCAACATCTTCATCCAAAATGAACATCTGCGCCACCGCTTCAAAAAAGAGTTGCATGCCACCGGCTACGATGAACCGAATACACTCGGTCTTACAGCCGCTAAGGCCGCATATACGCATGGCGCACCATGGCTGAAGGAACTGCTCGCCTACATCGAACAGAACCATCTGCGCACCAAGGATTTCCTCGCAGAACATCTCCCACGGGTGCAAATCATCGAGCCGGAGGGGACCTATCTGCTTTGGCTGGATTTCCGCTCCTATGGGCTGACGGATGAATCACTGAACCATAAAATCATCCATGAGGCAAATCTATGGCTCGACGACGGCCCAATCTTTGGTGCCGGTGGCAGCGGGTTCCAACGCATCAACATTGCCTGTCCATGGGAAACACTCCAAAAAGGACTTAAAAATCTCATGCAGGTGTTCCACTGAATACAAAAAGCGCACCATCCTTATCATCTCATAAGAGAAACCCCCTGTGCAGCAACAGCCGCACAGGGGATTTCTCTTTTCTTTTATTTATCTTGGAAAAGATCCGTTGAGAGGTAACGATCACCGCCATCGGGGAGAAGCACGACGATGTTCTTGCCCTCGAACGCGGAACGCTTTGCGACCTGCACCGCTGCCGCAAGCGCTGCACCGGAGGAGATCCCGATGAGGATGCCCTCTAAGCGAGCAAACTCTCTGCCATAGGCAAAGGCGTCCACATTCGCGATGCGAATGACTTCATCATAGATACTGGTATCGAGCGTATGCGGTATGAATCCCGCGCCGATGCCTTGGATCTTATGTGGCCCCGGCTTCCCGCCGGTAAGCACAGGCGAATCCTCCGGCTCAACCGCAACGACATGAACAGAGGGTTTTTGGCTCTTTAGGTAGCGCCCAACACCTGATACCGTGCCGCCCGTACCGACCCCAGAGATGAACGCATCGACAGCACCGTCCGTATCCGTCCAGATCTCTGGCCCCGTCGTACGCTCATGTACTGCGGGATTTGCAGGATTTTCAAACTGTGCGGGAATGAATGAGTTTTTAATCTCACGATGCAGTTCCTCTGCCTTTGCAATGGCACCCTTCATCCCCTGCGCCCCGTCTGTGAGGACAATCTCCGCGCCATAAGCCTTCAGCAGATTGCGGCGTTCGACGCTCATCGTCTCCGGCATGGTGAGGATGGCGTGATAGCCGCGTGCCGCTGCAACAGAAGCGATGCCGATGCCGGTGTTGCCGCTCGTCGGCTCGATGAGGGTCGCTCCCGGGGTGATTTTCCCATCCTTTTCCGCTTGCTCAATCATGGCAATCGCAATGCGATCCTTCACTGAGCCTGCGGGATTGAAATACTCAAGTTTCACAATGAGATTCGCCTTGAGCCCATGCGCTCTCGCAAAAGCCCTTGCACAGAGCAGCGGTGTGTGTCCAATCAGTTCTGTCACACTCTTATAGATGTTTGCCATGATTCATTCTCCTCCACTTTGAGACAGTAGTATTTCCATATAAACATATCTAAAAAGTATGTTTGTATAATACATTAATTTCTTTCCTATGTCAAGATGGAGCATGAGAAAAACTGTCCATGGACGAAGTCCCGTTTCTATGTCGGTTCAAAGTCCACATGAATACGCGTTCCCTGATCAACAATACTGTTCTTGCTGAGACTTTGCCGGACTGCGACGCCTGTGCCGTGGCTCTCAAACGACAACCCGCGCTGCTGGGCAAGCCGTGCGGCTTCACGCAGAGACAGCCCCGTAAAGTCGGGAACAAGAGCCTTCCCCGCGGGCGGTGCCGCTGCGGACTCCATCCGCTTTTCTTCCTCCGCGCTGCGCGCTGTATGCTGCGGCGGCTCGGCAAACGGATTGCTCGACGGTTCGATGTGTGCATAGCGCAGCAGCTGTGCGAAAATCCGCCCTGCAACAGGCGCTGCAATCTGCCCGCCGTAAAAGTTGCCGCCGCGCGGGTCGTCAATCATGACGAGTACAGTAAAGGCAGGATGCTCCACGGGTGCAAATCCACAAAAGGACGCGATGTAGTGTCCCTCCAAATACCCTGAGGATTCCAGACGTATTTTTTGCGCCGTTCCCGTCTTTCCCGCGATCCGATAGCCTTTGACCGCAGCCTTCGCACCGCCGCCCTCTGCAACGACCTGCTCAAGCAGTCCCGTCAGCGTCCGATTGACGAGCGGTTGGAGTGTTGTATGAACCTCCTGCGGCTGTCGATCCTCATAGAGCGATCCGTCTGGGTTGTAGATGGCACGCACGATATGCGGCCGCATCAGTGTCCCCCCATTTGCGATGGCTGACATCGCTGTCACGAGCTGCAAGGGGGTGACAGCGATGCTCTGCCCGATGGCCGTCGTTGCGATGTCTGAGTCACGCATCGCATCCGGTGCAAACAGGATGCCCTGCTCCTCCCCCGGGAGATCGATCCCTGTGCGTTCACCAAACCCAAAGAGGCGCGTGTAGTGCATGAGCCGCTCTGCGCCGAGCGAAAGCCCCACCTGCGCAAAGCCCGTATTAAGTGAGTTCTTGACAATGTCCGTAAAGCTGACCGCACCATGGCTCTCGTTGTTCCAGTTTTGAATGCGCCTGCCGGAGACCATGACATAACCGGGATCGATAAAGACCTGATTGGGCGTGACGATCCCCTCCTGCAGCGCCGCGCCCGCAACGATGGACTTAAAGGTTGAGCCGGGTTCATAGATAAAGGAAACCGCACGGTTCTTCCATGTATCGCGCGGATAATCCCAAAACCTGTTGGGGTTGTAAGAGGGGCGTGACGCCATCGCAAGGATTTCCCCTGTCGTAGGATCCATGACGATGGCCGTGATGGACACGGGCGCATTCTCTGCCATGGCACGGTCGAGTTCCTGCTCAATCATGAACTGAATCGTGCTGTCGATCGTCAGCTGTACGGATTTGCAGTAGTCTCCGCGATAGATGCGTCGGCTGAAAAAGATGGAGTCAAAAATGGGCCGCTGCTGTCCGTCCACGGTGATCCGCTCTGCACGCACCTCGCCCTTGAGGAGGGGATCAAGCGCCTGTTCCACGCCATCCAGCCCCTTGTCGTCGGTACCGACGAATCCGATGACATTGGCGGCGAGCGCGTCATTTGGATAGTAGCGCTTCGCCTCATTTTGAAAACCGAGGCAGTCGCTGTACCCCTTTTCACGGATGACAGCGCGCACAGCCTCATACTCTGTATGCTCCAGGCGGCGCTTGACCCAGACAAAACCGCCGCCGTAGGCGATGTCATCGAGAATGTCCTGCTCCGTAAGCCCAATGAGCGGGGCAATATCAGCGGCAATCTCCTCTGGGGTGTGTGCATCGAACACATGGTTCGGATCGATAAAGAGGGACTTCGTCATACTGCTGATGGCAAGCTCTTTTCCGTTGCGGTCGAGAATCGCACCGCGCAGAGACTGAATGCGAAATTCATACCCGCTCTGGTCGCGCATGCGCTGAGACAGCGCATCTCCTTGGACGATTTGAAGATAGCCGTAACGAAAGCTTAATACGATGAGAAAGCCAAACATCAGCAGAGCGGTCATCCCGATGCGCTGTTGGACCCTAGATCGAATGTTTCTCATGTGTGCCGAAATCCCTTTGCCTTAAAAATTCTTTCCACATCATATCATAAACGAGAAAAAAAAGATACCGATGAAAAACCGCCGCAGCGCGTCCAGAGCGCATTGCGGCGGCTTTTATCTATGAAGTTCAAAAAGAATGCAAAGAGATCAATGCTGCTTTTTCGCCTGCTCAATCTCCTCGCGTGTGACGACACCATCAGCAACGAGTTCATCCACCCATGCGCCGTGGTGATGCACGGCATAGGACGCCTTGATGGTGCCATCCGTCATGCCATGCAGAGAGTCCGGATTGACCCCTGCGGCGAGGTAGATATGTCCGAGTGCAGCGGCAAAGCAGACGGCGCCCGCAATACTGTGCACGGGAATCGCGTACGCCGTGATGGTCGCAGGCAGGAAGCTGTCCCCCAACCAGAGCGTCAGCCCCGAGGCAACGAGAACGACCGAGAGTGCAAGCTGCAATGCAATGTTCATTTTCTCGCCGCCGTTATAGAAGGCCTGCGGCGGCATATGGGGGTCCTTGCCCACCAACTCAAGAGGGAATTTCTGCATGAACTCCATATCTCTCTTGCCGAAGCTGAAGATCTCGCGAAGCATGATGATATATCCCTTCCGCGCAAGGATAAAGCCGACAATCGGGGTCATGATGAACATGACGCCGAACACACGGTGCGCATACATGAGCGTCTTATCGCCGAATATTTTGTACATAAAGCTGAACGTATCCGAATAGAGCGGCAGTGCCGTGAGGAACAGCATGAAGAATGCAAATGCGTTGAGCCAGTGGCACATGGCAAAGGTCTTCTCATGCCGTGGGACATATTTCTTGTCGATCAGCATCCTTTTCACCCCTTCTTCTGTTCTTGTGATTGATTTCCGCTTGGTTTGGCGAGCTTGCGCAGCACCATCGCGCCGAGGATGCCCGCTGCTGCACCGCCGATGGCGAGTTTTGTAAACGCACGTCCCGCTTTCCAAAGGTCAATGGAAAGTGGTGTGACAGGATTTTCCGGCAATCCGAATACCGCAGGCTTTGCGGGCAGCACATAGATCATATGCGTCCCACCGACGCCCTCCGGGCTGTAAATGTTTGCATCTGGATGCGCTTCCTTGATGAGCGCAAGACGCTCCACCGCAAGCTGCTTCATCTCCTCGATTGTGCCGAACTCAAGGGCGTGTGAGGTGCAGGTCTTGGAACACGAAGGCTGCATAATCTCGCCCGTCGTTTCATAGCCGTGCGCAATGCGGTCATAGCAGAGATCGCATTTCGTCGATTTATGACGCACCGGGTCAATCTTTGGGATATGCCACGGGCAGTTGTGCTCGCAGTAGTGGCAGCCGACACACTTATCCTCGTTGATGACGACGGTGCCGTTCGGATTGCGGTCGATGGCGTTCTCGGGGCATCCCTTTGCACATGCGGGATCTCCGCAGTGAAAGCAGTTTTTCTTAAAGAAGTCCCAGTGGAACTTCCCCTTGTCATCTACACGCTCTTTCATCTCGATAAGTGTATAGACACGTGAACTAAGATCCTTATGCGACTGGTACTGCCCCTCAAACGGGGTATCCATGTCGGGCGGCAGATCGTGCCACTGTTTGCATGCGACCATGCAGCCGCGGCATGCAGTACAGCGTGACATGTCATGCAGCATGGCGATTTCCTGGGTCATGACGCTTTCTCCTCTCATGCGCTTTGCATAAAGCAATATTTATTCTAATATTGGGCTGCCCTTTTTATGAAGCCCCTTCTCCTCTGCGAGAAGGTCGAGATGCACACTTGCCCAGTCCTGCCGATAGATCTTATCGTCGGCGCTGCCGTCGTCAGCGCCCCGATAGGTCTTAATGTAGCAGTCGCACACATCGCAAATATCAAGCCGCATCGTGTCGTCGTGCTCAGGTTCCAGTGTGTGCATCTTCTCAAGATTCGTATTGCCGCAGTAGACGCAGCTCACGCGGGCATAAAGCCAGCGCGTGCCGCAGCCGCCACAGATGAGATAACGTGCACGCCCCTCACGGAACTTTTTCAGTTCGGCGATGACGGGCAGCCGCCCGCACACCGGACAGTAGTTCTCACGGAACTTCGGCCGATCGGGATCCGGCGCCCACGCCTCCGGCTCTTTGAGCTGCGGCGGTATAAGAGCCGCAATCATACGCCAGATGGTGCTGCGGACGAATCCCTCGTTGAGTTCATACTGCGTGCAGAGTGCGGCAAATGCGTCCTTGCTTTGGGTCAGCACCGCTGTAATCAGCGCTTCCTTCTCCGCCTTACGCAGCTTTTTCAATGCGACGAGATAGGCGCGTGCCGATTCCTGCATCAAGGGCGGCACATCGCTCTCTGCAATGCGTGCAAACACTTCCCCCTGATAGAGGTATACGGCGCGTACCATGCGCTTTTGATATGTTTCCTGCTGCAAAATCGGCAATTTTTCTGCAATGGTCTTTGCCACGCCGCGCGATGGTACCGCGATGGGCTGCGGCGCAGCGACTGCCGCATCGACACATTGATACACCTGCTGCGTTTCCTTGAGGAACGGATGCTTCCTTAGGAAGCGCTTCATTGGATCGGTGTGCTTGGCTTTCATGAAAAGGGTCTCCCCGTCCTTTCAGACGTACTCATTTTTTAATTGTGCACGCGGCACTTTGGTGCGCCGCAATGGGGGCTACACCTTTTCGATCTTCGCGAGGCAGGCTTTAAACTCCTGCTCCTGTGCATTCGGATCGAGCGCGTCAATGGTGAGATAGTTGCCCGATGGTCCTTTTGATAGGCTCTTAAATCCCCAGTTGTACGGAATCCAGATCATATGCGTGAGTTTGCCGTTGATCATGAGCGGCTGTGCGCGCTTTGTGACCATCGCCTTGACATCAATGCTCGCACGCGCCGTACTGACGCGAACGAGTTCGCCGTTCCGAATGCCGAGTTCTGTCGCAAGCTGTTCCGGCATCTCGACGAATGGCTCTTTCACCAGCTCGTTGAGGTACGGGATGTTGCGCGTAATCGTGCCCGAACACCAGTGCTCCGTAAGGCTTGAGGAGCACAGGACGTGCGGGTACTCGTCCGGCGTGCCGATTTTATGATGCCCCGGCACACGCGGATAGATGACGCACGGATTGAACTCCGTCCGCTGTCCCTCGTTCATCATGTTCTTTGTCGGGCTTTCGACCGGCTCATAGAACTCGGGCATCGGTCCATCCACCGGAGTTGAGGAGTGGTCGCGCGTCATGCCGTTTTCCACATCGCTGTACTCGGCGGCAAAGAGACGGGCGATGCCCTCGGCGTTCATGCGGAACGGCTTCTGCCCCCCGGGAGTCGAGGGTCCCTGCGTACGATCGGCAACATCGGGCACGTCGTAACCATCCCACATCCCCTTCTCCTCATCCCACCAGACAAGCTTTTGCCCCGGGCGGACGGGTTTGCCGTTCTCGTCGCAGGATGCACGGTTATAGAGCATATGGATGTTATCGGGCCAGACCCAGGCAAAGTTCGGGTAGATGCCCATGCCGCCGTTGTCTTCCTGTCCGCGGCGCTTCGCCATGTGTACGCCGTCGCCGTAAACCCCCGTGAAGATCCACATGCCGGCCATCGTCGTGCCGTCGTCCTTGATCTCGCGGATGCCACGCAGGAGATGCCCGTCGGTCAGGTCGTAGCCGTTGCACTCCTTCATGATGTTCTCGACATAGGTTTCACCGTCATCGGGATCGCCATAGTTCCATGTGAGGAGCTTGATGATGTTGTCCTTTGGATCCGTAGAATCGCGGTAGAGTTCGACGATGCGCTTCCAGAGTTTGTCGATGATCCAGTAGTCAGGGCGCGAATCGTTCACGGGATCTACGCCCTTCATCCGCCACTGAATCATACGCTGGGAGTTCGTCATGGTACCGCAGCGCTCAAGATAGGACGCGGCGGGCAGGAAGATAACCTCAGTCTTAATATCCGCCGGGTTGTCTCCGGGGCGCTCCCAGAATGCCGCTGTCTCATTGACAAAGACATCCTGCACGATGAGCGTGTCAAGGTTCTGTAGTCCCGCATTGATCATATTGAGGTTCGCATTTGATACCTGCGGATTCTGTCCACAGACATAGATGCACTTTACGATGCCCTCGATTGCCTTTTCAAACATGACATAAAGAGAGTCGTTGTGCGTACCGTTGCGGATCGGAAGCGCATTGAACATATAATCGTTGGACGCATTTGCCGCATCACCGAACCACGCCTTAAGCAGGTTCTTGAGGAACTTCGCTTTAAATGTGCCGCTGCTTTGCGTCCACTTCGCAAGCGTATCTGTCTTATGCGTCGGATAGGGGAGGTACGCCGGGTAATACTGGAACATGATGCCGTAGTCCGTTGAGGACTGCACATTCGGCTGTCCGCGCATTGCGTCAATGCCGCCGCCGGAGACACCGATGTTGCCCATCAGCAGCTGCATGATGGTAAAGCAGCGAATGTTGCCGACACCGATCGTATGCTGGCACATGCCGAGCGCGTACATCATAACCGTCGGCGTATGCGAGGAGAAGATCTCCGCCGCCTTTTTGATGTCCTCTGCGGGCATACCCGTGATTGCGGATGCCTTTTCGAACGTATAGCGAGAGAAATGACGCGCAAGATGATCCATGACTGTGCCCTTCGCCGCCATCGACGATGCTTTCATCGGCTTGCCGTTCGCATCCAGCTTGTAGCCCCATGTCGTCTTGTCATAGGTGCGTGTCTTCTCATTGTAGCCGGAGAAGATGCCCGCGTCAAAATCATAGTCGTCGCGCAGGAGACAAAATGCATTCGTATTGCGGCGCAGATAATCGTAGTCATATTTCTTGTTCTGGATGATATAGTTGATGATTGCGCCGAGGAATGCAATATCTGTGCCGGAACGAAGCTGGAAGAAATGGTCGGCCACACGCGAGGTGCGGGTATAGCGCACGTCCACATGGACGACGATGGCGCCGTTGTCCTTTGCCTGCATGACATGCTTCATCCCCATCGGATGACACTCCGCCATATTGGAGCCTTCAATCCAGATGAGCTTTGCCTGCTTTACGTTGTACCAAGATCCCGTCATTGCGCCGCGCCCAAACGCCGCACTGAGCGCCGGCGGCGTTGTCGCGTGGCAGACGCGTGTCTGGTTGTCGAGTTTTACCACACCGAGTCCGCGCACCATCTTGATGAGCTGGTAGCACTCCTCATTGTTAACCTGCGAGCCACCAATCAGTCCAATGGCATCCGTACGGTTGCTCATAAACTTGTAACCGGCAGCCTCGTCCTCGCCGATCCAGTTCTCGTCGCGTGCCTTCTTGATCGCACGCGCCGCGCGGTCGATTGCCTCCTCCCAGCTGATCTCAACCCAATGGTCGCTGCCGGGGGCACGATACATCGGACACTTCGGCCGATTCTCTGCATTCGGAATATAAGCGTAACCAAGCCCCTTGGGACAAAGACCGCCGCGATTGACCGGGTGATCTGCTGCGCCCTCTAAATTGATGAGTTTGCCATCCTTGACATAGCCAATCGTGCCGCAGCCGCAGGCACAGAAGTGGCAGACGGAGGTGAACTCCCGCCCGCCGGACAGCTTATATTCCTGTGCCGCTGCTTTGACCGGCATAACATCGAGCCCAAGGCTCGCCAACGCCAGCCCGACGCCGCTTAGCCCGGTGGCTTTTAGAAAGTCACGTCTGCTAAGGTTCATCGTGATTCTCCTTTCATATCGGCGGCACACCGCCGCCGATAGGCTCTCCTAACAGGAATGCGCTGCATTGCGCTTCCTGAAACCTATCTATGAAAAACATGGCAGACCATGTTTCCATCGAGAAACTATATTCACCCTATGGTGATGCGCTCCGGATTCGCATACACACAAAACGAACCCGGCGACATGCGTGCGCAGAGTGTGATGCCTAGCTTTTGGGCAAGACTGAGCGAGAGTGTTGTCGGTACGGATTTTGCCGCAACTGCCCCAATGCCCATGCGCCCAAGCTTTAACATCATCTCGGATGAACAGCGCCCGCTGAAGATGATGATTTTATCGGTAATCTCTACATGAGAACGCAGTGCCCAGCCATAGAGCTTGTCAAAGACATTATGACGCCCGATGTCCTCACGAAAGACAAGTATTTTCTTCTGTATTTGGTCGAAAAGGACGCCGCTGTGGACGCCGTTCGTTGTATCGTGCGTCTTTGAAAGCTCCGAAAGGAGTTGATCCGCCGTACTTAAAATATCCTTTGCGGAAAACTTTATGTCACGAGGACGCGCAAAGATTTCCTCCGGATGCAGTTTTAGAATGCGCTGCACCGAGAAATAGCGCGGCTGCTGCACGGCCTCTGCCGCCCATGCCTGCGCCTCTTTCGTCGTCTTGACAGAGGCAAATAGGCGTGCACTGTCAACGCTCATATCAGTAATATCGTCAAATGTGCGGATGCGCCCCATCTGGGCGAGCATACCGACAATAAGATCTTCAAAGTTGATGGGCGAGCAAAACGCCGTCGTCAGCGGCTCCCCGTTGAGCTCAATATCGAAGTAGACCTCCTCCGAGGTATATTTATGATCTGAGACAAAGTCGTTCCTATCCGCCACATAGCGAGTGACAGGTACATCAACAAACGCACTTCGATGAAGCTCCACGTTCTGCATCCCCTTTATCTTTTTTACATCGTTAAAAACATCATGCCGTCCGCACCGTAGAGCGGGCGTCCCATCAAAAAGAGTGCCAGTCTTACTGCTGTCTCCACATCGTCCAAATCATAGCGGAGTATATCCGTCTTGAGGGGCAGAGCATCTTCCTCTGCTTTTTCAAAAATTACTGCAATGCGCTCATCCAGCGCCACCGCTCCCATGCCGCGCATCAGCATGAACATCGGCAGCACACCCCGCGACCGGCTTTCGGTGATATATACGTCCACGAAGCGCTCATCCATCTTCGCCATCATATCCAAAAGCCCCGCCCGCTCATCCGTCTGCTGCATGATAAAATATCCCTTGGGTGCGGTAACGGCAACGGCAGCCGCACCTGCTGCGGTAAAACGCGCCGTGTCCTTCCCCTCTGTATCGAGCGAAAATCCATGCGCATCGCTCTTGATGACTGCCGTGCGCACACCATGCGCGGCGAGACGTGGAATCAGCCGCTCGATAAAGGTCGTCTTGCCTGTGCCGGAGGTGGGAGCGGCGACGGAGAGAATGGGCCGCACACGTCCCTCGTTCGCCAGACGCCCAAGCGCAAGCCGGTAAGCGGCGGGTGTGTTCACATTAAAGAAAAGTCCCGCATCCGCCGCAAGCGGCATCTCCTTCACTGAAAGTCCGCGCAGGATAACGCCGAGTTTGCGGTCGCCGCGCGCAATCGCTGTGGCGAATACCGCGCCCGCATCGCGGCGGTAAAGCGCGGCCAACGGCTGTAAATAGCCAAGAAGCGTCGGAAGTACAACCTGCGTCTCTCCCGCTGCCTCCGGCAGCAGCGCATACACGAGCGCAAAGTCATAAAAGGGCATATCGCCCGAGAGAACGAGCGACCACTCCGTCTCTGCCGCCGAAAGCCCCGCCGCAATCGCCGCTGCCGGCCCCTGTGCCGGCGTCTCGTCCGTGACGAGCACCGCACCGAATTCTTCGGCGAGCACGGTGAGGTCACTGCGCACCTCCTCTGCGGCAAGCACAATGGCCGCAAAGCCCGCATCGCGCCCCCTGCGGAGCGTGCGTGCAAGGAGATTTTCCCCCGCGAGAGGCAGGAATCGTTTGTCCCGGCCCATGCGCGTGCTCCTGCCCCCCGCCGCAACGACGAGCGTCAGATCGGAGATGTTCATCGTGCGCACTCGCCCGTATCGCCGCGCAGAATCTCAACGCCGTGCTGCAGCTGCGGCAGGATGAACTCCAGACACTCGCGGACCGCCTTCTCGCTGCCCGGCAGATTGACGATCAGCGAGCGTTTCCGGATGCCCGCCGCTGCCCGCGTGAGCATGGCGCGCGGCGTAATCTGCATGGAGAGCGCCCGCATTGCCTCGGGAATGCCCGGCGTCTCGCGCTCAATCACGGCACGCGTCGCCTCCGGCGTCACGTCGCGCACGGAAAAGCCTGTCCCGCCCGTGGTGAGGATCAGCGCCACACCGCGGTCTGCCCAAAGCGTCATCTCGCGTATCAGAACTTCCTTCTCGTCGGGCACGATGTTAAAGCCCGCAACGTGGTAGCCGGCTTCTGCAAGCATCGAACGGATCGCCGTGCCGCTCTTATCCTCGCGTTCGCCCCGCGATCCCTTGTCGCTCGCCGTGATTACGGCAGCATCGAGCGGAATCTTATCCGTTGTGATCTCCATAGTATCGCCGACCGTCACCCATCCGCCGTGCAGCACACGCGCAAATACGCCCTCACGCGGCATGATACAGTCGCCGACCTGATGATAGATCTGGCAATGACTGTGGCACTCCTTGCCAATCTGCGTGATTTCGAGGAACACATCCCCCACACGCAGCCGCGTCCCAATAGGCAGCTCCTTGAATCGAAAGCCCTCAGCAACGACATTTTCGCCGAATGCGCCAAAGTCCACATCCGCACCGCGTGCACGAAAATCGTCAATCTCGCCAAGACCGAGGAGGCTCACCTGCCGATGCCAGTCCCCCGCATGGGCGTCGCCGTCGATGCCATGCTCCGTCATAAAGAATACGCGGTCCAGTGCGTGTTTCTGCGTGCCGCGCTTCTCGCTGATGCACAGTGCACGGATCTCTCCCATGTTAACCTCCTACCTGATACATTGCGCGCTGATCGCGCGTCTCGCTGTCCATCTCAAAATAATGTTCTGCAGGTTTCTTCCACACGGCATGCGCGATGCGCTCCCGCAGCTGCGCATCCGTCACGCCACTGCGCAGAAGTGTACGCGTATCGAGGCCTGCATTGCTGTACAGGCAGAGTTTTAGAAACCCCTCTGCCGTCAGGCGCACGCGGTTGCAGGTATCACAGAATTTATGATCCATCGCGTCGATAAAGCCGAGCGCTCCACGAAAGCCTGCGGGCCGTACATAGGCAGCCGGCCCCACGGGGACAGCGTTCCCATGTGTTGCCTCGCCCACGGGGAGCAGTGCGCCGAACGCTTCCTTCAGATGCTCCCGCACCTCATCCATCAGCACCCCGCGATAGCCCTCCGTCCGCGCACAACCGATCGGCATCAGCTCGATGAAGCGCATCTTAATCGGATGGTCCCGCGCAATCGTCGCAAGCGTCGTGATCTCATCATCGTTGACGCCTGCAATCGGCACGCAGTTCATCTTGACATCAAGTCGTTTTTCCTCCGTCAGCCGTGCGAGCGACTCCATCACCGTACCGAAGAGCGGTCGCCGCGTGATTGAGAAAAACTTCCCGCCGTCAAGCGTGTCGAGACTGAGATTCACCGCATCTAGCCCCGCATCCACCAACGCATCAAGCATCGTACCGAGCAGGACGCCGTTCGTCGTGACGGCGACCGTCTCGATGCCCGGTATCTCCTTCAGCCCGCGCACAAGCCGCGTAATATCGCGCCGGACGAGCGGCTCACCGCCCGTCAGCCGCACCTTGCGGACACCCAGTGCTGCAAGTGCGCGCACATTGCGCAGAATCTCCTCGTAACTAAGCACATCTGCATGCGCGATCTTCTTCACCCCGTGTGCGGGCATGCAGTAACGGCACCTAAGATTGCAGCAGTCCGTCACGGAGATGCGCAGATATTCAATTTTACGCTGAAACTGATCCTGCATGATGAGCCTTCTTCTATCATTAAAACGCTATATACTGGCAGTGCCATCCCGCATAACCATTCGTAAACGCTATGCAGCATCAAAGCACTACAATATCGACCTCTGTCCCCACCGGGAGCGACTTCGTCCCCGCCGGCACATCCACAAACGCATTGCATCCCGCCGCGGAAAAGAGCGTGCCGGACTCATGCTGATCGGGCAGTGAGACGCGTCCGTCTGCCTCGATCCGCGCACGCAGAAAGCGCCGCCCCGGGCAGTCCTTCGGAAACGCATCGGCGAGCACGGCATGCCGTCTGTGGAGCAGCACCTCCGACCGGCCCGAAAGACGCGCGAGCACTGGCCGTGCCATCAGCTCAAATGTCGCATAGGCAGCGAATGGGTTCCCCGAGAGGGCAATGCCGAGCATCGCGCCGCGCGTGTAGGCGATTGCAGGTGCACCCGGCTTCATGCAGACCCGCCAGAACAGGCGCTCTGCACCGAGTGCTGGCACCACGCCGTGCATGATGTCCTTCTTCCCGACAGATACCCCACCCGAGGTCAGAAAGAGATCGACGTGCTCTGCATAGGAGGCAATCACTTCAGCCGCCCGTTCAATATCATCCGGTACGGCGCCGAGCACCATGACCTCAGCGCCGAGTTCCTTCAGCCGGCCTGCGATCAGATAGAGATTGCTGTTGTAGATCCTGCCCGGCTGCAGCGGCTCGCCCGGCTGTAGGAGTTCATCTCCTGTACTTGCCACCGCTACACGCACACGGCGATAGACCAGCACATCGCCATAGCCCTCACTCGCGAGGACGGCGATGTGCGCCGCAGTGATCGCCTGCCCCTTTAGAACGAGCAGTGTCCCCTTCTTGATGTCCTCACCCGCATAGCAGTAGTTCTCATACGGCTCAGACGAAAAGGGAACATGAATCACATCCCCGTCCTCGCGCACATCCTCCTGCCGTACAACACAGTCACAGCCCTTTGGAATTGCGCCGCCCGTCATGATGCGGACACATTCGCCCGCGCCAACCGCCCCCGTGAAGAACTCACCCGCACACTCCTCGCCGATGACATGTAGGCACACAGGATGCTCCGCTGCGGCAGTGCGTGTGCTCGCCGCCGCAAAGGTATAGCCGTCCAGCGGCGAACGATCAAACGGAGGATTATCAAAGCCAGCGCGCACCTCCTCGGCCGCCGTGCGTCCCACGGCGTCCAGCAGAGGAACGCGCTCCGTTTCCCGCACCGGCACCGTATGCGCAAGCAGCAGGTCAATCGCCTGTTCGAGTTCAATGTCCTGCATATGATCCCTCACTTCCCAAACGGACACACAGGATAATGGCAGACCTTGCACTCCATGCACAGTCCGCCGATCCCGAGCTGACGAATCTCCTTCTTCGTCCATTCGCTGCCCGCAATGACGCGCGGCAACACGATGTCAAAGATCGTCGCGGGCGAATACATGACACAGCCCGGCAGCCCCATAATTGGTACCCGCCGCGCTCCTTCTTCATGATATGCAAGCATAAACATCGCGCCTGGCAGCACAGGTGCCCCATAAGTCACAACGCGTGCACCTGTCGCCTTGATCGCGGCGGGCGTACGGTCATCGGGGTCAACACTCATGCCACCCGTGCAGAGCACCATATCCATGCCCAATGAGAGCAGTTCTGCAATCGCTGCCCGCGTGTGCTCTGTCCCGTCATCTGAAAGACGATGCTCATCCACCCGAAGACCAAACGCACGCAGCTTGCTGTCCAACACCGGTGTAAATGTATCCTTGATCCGCCCATGAAATACCTCTGAGCCGGTCGTGACGACACCGACCTTCATCTTCTGGTAGGGGAGTAGCCGCAAAAGCGGCTCTTTTCCCGCCGCCTTCTGCACCTGTTCCATCACCGCCTTTTCAATGACGAGCGGAATCACGCGCATGCCTGCAAGCTTTGCCCCAGCTTTCACGGGATAGTGCTGTGCAAGCGTCGCTATCATCACGTCGTCGATGTCATTGACGGCATCGAGTGCATCTGCGCGTACTTCAAATACACCGTCCACCGTGGCCTTGAGCTCAATCTTTCCTTCCTTCGGCGCGGTCGCTTCCATATACTCATTTTTGCAGAGATCGCGTAGTATCACCGCCGCATCATTTTCATGCAGCATACGCGCATCGTCTTCCCACACGTAGAGATGTTCCTTCCCGAGCTTTAAGAGCACGGGAATATCCTCAAGGCGAATGACATCGCCCTTGCGAAACCGTGCGCCCTTTGTCTTGCCGCGCACAATCTCTGTAATATCATGACAGAGGGTCATCCCCACCGCTTCCTGCACACGAACCTCTCGCATAACGCCCTCCCAAATATGCGGCTGTGGGTATATCTTCTCTCAGCAGCCCACTCAACAAATACACAGCAATAACACACAGTAAAAAACCACAGATTTTATTGGTTCTTCTTAAAAACCATTCTCATCTATATATTCTTTCTATTGATTATAGCACATAAAATAAATTTCTACTATGACATTTATCTCTCTCAAAATATTTTTTTACGCCTTTTTCTCACAGATACACCGGTACAGATGTCACAGGCATACATCTAAGGAATCACGGACAGTTCACATGGCGGGTACACCACAACTTTTGTGAATAACCTGAATTCAGCACAGTCATCTTATGTTTTTTATTCCTGCTGTGTCAGTTTTGCGCCATAAAGCGGCGTGCGCCGATCCATTGCGTCGAGGAGACGGGACACGGGCAGAATACGGAGAAGCAGCAAACAGATAAGTGCCTCAGGTACGAGATATGTCGCATTGAATACAAGAGAATAGAGATAGGGTGATGTATCCGGCGGCGCATATGCGCCAAAAAAGACAACCCCGGAGATATAGTGGCAGAGAAAACGCGCGGTAAATGCGAGCACCGCGCCCGCATAGAACCGTCCCGGCAGTGCGGCGGAAAGGGCAAGCACCATATAGGGAAGCGGATAATCAAAGAGCACCTGCAGCGGGTGCAGAATGAACGCATCCTGCATGAGGTTGACCATTCCATAGAGAAACCCCGCAAGACAGCCGATGCCCGCACCGTAGCGATAGCTGAGAAAGAGCAGAGGCACCATCGCCCCGAGCGTGATGCTGCCGCCTTGCGGCATATGGAAGATACGCAGCTGATGAAGCACAATGGTCAGTGCAAGCATCAGTGCAACATTGATGAGCATGTTTGTCGTGAACCGTATGCGGCGCATTTGCAGATAGCCGAGAATGAGGATAAGTACGGCGATCAAGGCAAAAAGACTGGTCGGCCGAGAGAGCAGTTCCGCAGCACTTTTAATGATGGTGTCCATGAAAACCTCCTTGCACTAGAAACAGATAATTTTCATTATAGAATACTATAAAAAGGAATCCAATTCAATTTTTAGGGAAACACTGATACATTCTTTTTCTGTGCGTCTATGTTTTATCAGTGTCTCCTTAAATAGCGTTGATTTTCCCACACACTTGCGCTATGATGAAAACAGTTCTAAAGGAAAAGGGGGGAACAAGATGCCGGATCAGGGACTGACGCATTTTGACGAGGGGGGCGCCGCCATCATGGTGGACGTCAGCGGCAAGGAAAAAACGAGCCGTGAAGCCACCGCATGCGGCTGCATCTATGTGAGCGCGCCGGTCTACGAAGCCATCCGTGCCGGTACGGCAGCAAAGGGCGATGTGCTCGGTGTTGCGCGCATCGCGGGCATCATGGCGGCAAAGCGCACCGCCGACACGATTCCGCTCTGCCATCCGCTGCCGCTTGCCAAATGCACGATCGACTTTACGCTTGAAGATCTGCCGCGCCATGCCGTCCACGCCGCTGCGACTGTAAAGGTCACGGGTGAGACAGGGGTTGAGATGGAAGCACTGCATGCCGTGAGCGTTGCTCTGCTCACCATCTACGATATGTGCAAGGCGCTCGACAAGCGTATGGAGATCACAGACATCCGTCTCATGCGCAAGTCCGGCGGCAAGAGCGGTACATTTATCCGCTGAGTCACATTCCGAGCAAGGTGCATCTAAGGCAGACGCTATGATCCCTTGCCTGGCAGGTTCTGTCACGGGGTATGCCGGGAAACGGGCATGCCTGCTTTTGTAAAGGAGTATATCACATGAAGATCAAAAAAGCTTTAACAGCGGCGCTTGCCGCAATGGCCATGCTCACCGCAGGCTGCATTGGCGGCGGAAACTCAGCAAACAAGATGGACACACCAAAGGAAGGACCCATCGAGCTGCAAGTCTCTGCGGCGGCGAGCCTCACCGACGCCATGAAGGAACTCGGCACGATGTACGAAAAGGAGCATGGCAGTGTGCGCTTTGTCTTTAATTTCGGCAGCAGCGGCGCACTCCAGCAGGCAATCGAAAACGGCGGTGCCGCCGATGTCTTCGTCTCTGCCGCACAGAAACAGATGAATGCCCTCGATGAGAAGAAGCTTCTCGCAGACGGCACGCGCATCGACCTGCTCCAGAACGAAGTCGTCCTGATTACGGCAAAGGACAGTACACTCAGCCTCCCCGATTTCAAGGCGGTGCTCGACCCGCAGGTTACCCACATCGCCCTCGGTGAGCCGAAGGGGGTTCCCGTCGGACAGTACAGTGAGGAAGTCTTTACGAAGCTTGGCATTCTCGATCAGGTGAAGGAACGCGCTGTATACGGCTCGGATGTCCGTCAAGTGCTCGCATGGGTCGAATCCGGTGATGCGGAGTGCGGCATCGTCTACGCGACCGATGCCGCCATTTCGGATAAAGTCAAAGTCGCTGCCGTCGCTCCTGCCGATACGCATGAGCCCATCATCTACCCCGCTGCCGTCCTCAAGGATGCAAAGAATATGGAGCCGGCAAAAGAGTTCCTTGCCTTCCTCCAAACGGATAAGGCGGCGAAGGTCTTTGAAAAATACGGCTTTACCGTAAAATAATGGCGGATGAAACACTTTCTCCGCTCATCATTTCACTTGAAGTCGCAGGCCTTGCGACGGTGATGACCTTCTTCCTCGGCATCGCGCTCGCCTATGGTGTGCTCCAGCTCCGCAGCCGCCTTGCGAGTACGATTGCCGATGCCGTCATCACGCTGCCGCTCGTTCTGCCGCCGACCGTCGTTGGATTCTTCCTGCTGCTCCTCCTGGGAAAGCGCAGCGCCATCGGAAGCGCCCTGCTCGCGCTCGATCTGCCGCTCGTCTTTACGTGGCGGGCGGCGGTCATCGCGGCGGTCATTGTGAGCCTGCCGCTCATGTACCGCACGGCACGCGGGGCATTCGAGGGGCTTGACCGGAATATGATCCACGCAGCACAGACGCTCGGCGTCAGCAACGGGCGCATCTTCCGGCGCATCATCGTGCCGAACGCACGCCACGGCATTCTCGCAGGACTGGTGCTGTCCTTTGCACGTGCGCTCGGCGAGTTCGGTGCGACCATTATGTTCGCCGGCAATATCCCGGGGCGGACACAGACCATGTCCACCGCCATCTATGCAGCGGTACAGGCAAACGACTACGACCTCGCACTGCGCTGGGCCATCATCATCTCCCTTTTCTCGCTCATCTTCATCGGCGCGATGAATCTGTATCTAAAGAGGGAGGTCTGCGCGTGAAGCTCATTGTTCATATCGAAAAGCGTCTGCGTGATTTTACCCTTGCGGCGGATTTTACCCTGCACGACAGCGTACTCGCCCTCCTCGGTGCATCGGGCAGCGGCAAGAGCATGACGCTTCGGTGCATCGCGGGGCTTGCGCGTCCCGATCGGGGGCAGATTGTGCTGAACGGGCGCACACTCTATGACAGCGAAAAGAAAATTGACCTCCCGCCGCAGGCGCGGCATGTAGGCTATCTCTTTCAGAGTTACGCCCTGTTTCCCAATATGACCGTACGGGAGAATATCACCTTTGCCCTCAGCGGCACACGTGCGGACAAAGAGCGCAGCCTTGCCGAAAACATCACGCGCTTTTCCTTGGAGGGGCTGGAGGACGCTTATCCCGCGAACCTCTCGGGCGGTCAGCAGCAGCGCGTCGCCTTTGCACGCATCCTCGCACGCGGGGCAGAACTGCTGCTCCTTGACGAACCGCTCTCCGCACTCGACACCCATCTCAAATGGCAGATTGAAATGGCGTTAAAAGAGATGCTCGAAACACAGGGCATGTCGGCGATTCTCGTCACGCATGACCGCGACGAAGCATTCCGTATTGCAAAGCAGATTGCAACCATAGAGAAGGGACATCTCGCCCCGCCCATGGATAAGCATATGCTCTTTAAGGAGCCAGGCACGCGTGCAGGTGCCATGCTCACGGGCTGCAAGAACATCTCTGCTGCACGCCGCATCAATGCAACATACATAGAGGCACTGGACTGGGGTGTGACGCTTCGCATCCCGCCCACAGAGAGCGATGTGCAGTATATCGCCGTCCGTGCGCATTACCTCACACCGGCAGAGGGCGGCGGGGAAAATGTATTTCCCGCCCGTGTCGTAGAGCTCATTGAGAGCACCTTCAGCTATATCGTTCTGCTCCGCTTTGCAGGCGGGGCCATACCCGTCCGCTGGGAGCTCGATAAGGAGGCTTTTCTGGCGCTTGACGCATCAAGAGATGATACGCTGTACCTTAGATTTCCCCCGGAAGCACTGATGCTGCTGCGGGCGTAACGGCATACGAAAAGACCTCCCTGTTATACGAGAGGTCTTTTCGTATGGAAAGAACCAGTCCTGCGCTTTTTCAAACTGCACGGCCTTCATGCAGGGGTGCTGCACAGATGACTGACATGCGCATATGCGGCGATCTGGTTAATTTTCAATTAAATCCCGTGCATTCATCTTTTCATTTTGCATCGCTTCATATATAGTAGGAGCATATTCAGAAGATAACTATGCGAGGTGAGTGCAGCTATGGATGAAAAGACACGGGTGCTCATTGTGGAGGACGAAGCACGGATTGCACGTTTTTTGCAGATGGAGCTGAACCACGAGGGCTTTGAGGCGGAGACGGAGGGCAGCGGCACACGCGCATTTGAGCGCATCATGCAGGAGCCGTATGACATCATCCTTCTCGATGTGATGCTGCCCGGTATGGATGGCATTGAGATCTGCCGCCGCGTCCGCCTATCATCAAATATTCCCATCATCATGCTGACGGCACGGGATGACGTGGAAGACCGCGTGGAGGGGCTTGACATCGGCGCAGACGACTATATCACAAAACCGTTTGCCGTGCCGGAGCTGCTCGCCCGTATACGCAATGCCCTGCGCCGCCGCGACCTGTCTGCCGAGGAAACCGGTGATCGGCTCACGGTGAAAAATCTCATCATGTACCCCTCCCGCTATGAGGTATTGGTGGACGGCGAGGCGGTTGCGCTCACGAAGCGCGAATACGACCTCCTCGAATATCTCCTACGCAATAAGCGCACAGTGCTGACACGCGATCAGATCCTGCAGGAGGTATGGGGGTTCGACTACACGGGCGAAACGAATGTTGTTGACGTCTATATCCGCTATTTGCGCGCAAAGCTTGACGACCACTTCGACCAGAAGTACATCTACACGGTACGGGGTGTCGGCTATGTGGTACGCGACTAAAAATCGGCTGAGTCGATGGATTGACCGCTACCTCTACATCCGTATTTCCACAAAGATTACGCTGCTCTATGCGGCGATTTTCTTTTTCGTGCTCATCCTGTCCACGGCGATTTTGGGCATAGGCGCATATGTCTACTTCTACCGCCAGGCAGAGGTCGATCTCGACCGCAGCATCAGCCATGTAATGAGCAATATCGAAAGCGGACATGCAGCCGATGCAAAGTTCTGGTTTGAAGGCCCCGTGATCCCCGGTGTCATCGTGCGCATCACGGACAGCACGGGGAACATTGTCCTTGATACGGATGCGCATTTCCCCTCGATTGAAACCATTGCCCGGGGACGCGTCGATACGCCGTTCTGGGCAAATCCCGATATGGAGGTCTCGGAGTTCCGCAACGGCGCGGTCTATCATGCGCGGCGGGATGTGACCTATGGGGGAATGCCCTATCAAATTCATTTTTTCCGCACGATTACAACGGAAAAGGATTTTTTCTACTCGCTGCAGCGTCTCATTTTCTACACGGTGGCAATCTGCTTTGTGATTGCGCTCGGGGCGGGGCACTTCCTCAGCAACCGCATCCTAAAACCCATCCGTGAGATCACGTGGACGGCGCGCAGCATTGAGGTGGAACGCCTGGAACGGCGACTCGATGTACCGCGTGCACGCGATGAGCTCTCAGAGCTTGCACGTACATTCAACCGCATGCTCGACCGATTGCAGGAGGGCTTTACGCAGCAGCAGCGCTTTGTCTCCGATGCCTCGCATGAGCTGCGCACGCCGCTGACGGTCATCCTCGGCTACTCGGATATGCTCACGCGCTGGGGCCGTGAGGACAAGGATGCACTCGAAGAGGGCATTACCTCCATCCGTTCAGAGGCGGAGAATATGCAGCAGCTCATCGAAAAGCTGCTCTTTCTCGCACGCGCCGACCAAAAGCGGCAGGCGATCAACAAGGAGGACATTGATCTCGCTGCACTGCTCGCCGACACGATGGAGAAGATGCACACAGTGACGAAGACGCATATGATTTCACTCGGTGAAAATGCCTCGGCCACCGTTCATGTGGACCCCGTACTGCTGCGACAGCTCCTGCGCATCTTCCTCGACAACAGTGTAAAATATACACCGCCCGGCGGACACATCCGCGCCGCATCGACCCTCTCGGAGGACGGCACTGCGGTGACGGTAACGCTCTCCGATGACGGCATCGGCATTGCCCCCGAACACCAACCGCGTATTTTTGATCGGTTCTATCGTGTGGATTCCTCCCGCACAAAGGAGACAGGGGGCTCCGGACTGGGCCTTTCCATCGCACGCTGGATTGCCGAGCAGCATGACATCACAGTTACTTTAGAGAGTGCCGTAGATGTCGGCACCACCATCACCCTGCACATCCCAACCGTACAGCCGCAGGCAAAATAAATGTATACCGAGCAAACGCCGCCCAAAGGATATACGGGCGGCATTTTTTATGCTACAATAATTAGATATTACGATGAAAGGCGGATTCCTATGAAAATCCTCATCACAGGTGCTACGGGACAGCTCGGTTATGACTGCGTGCAGGAATTTAGGGCACGTGGGTACGAGGTGCACGGCGTCTCCTCAAAGCTGTTCCCACTGTCGGACGAGACGACCATGCGCGCCGTTATCGAGGCGACCGAACCCGACGCCATCCTCCATGCCGCCGCATACACTGCCGTTGACCAGGCAGAGGATGAGCCTGCACTCTGCCGGATGGTAAACGCAGCGGGCACAGAGATCCTGGCGCGGCTCGCCAAAGAGTGCGGTGCAAAGTTCCTCTACATCAGTACGGACTATGTATTCCCCGGGACGGGTGATGCCCCCTACGAAGTGGATGCACCCACCGGGCCGCGCAATGTCTATGGTGCTTCCAAATGCGCAGGAGAGGAGGCTGTAGAGGCACATCTTGAGAACTTCTTCATTGTACGCATATCATGGGTATTCGGCAAAAACGGAAAGAATTTCGTAAAGACGATGCTGGACCTTGCAAAAACGCATAAGAGCCTCTCCATCGTCGGCGATCAGATCGGATCACCGACCTATACACGCGACCTCGCCCCCCTGCTCGCGGATATGCTCGCATCCGAGAAATACGGCATCTATCACGCGACGAACGAGGGCTACTGCTCATGGGCAAAGTTCGCAGCCGAGATCTTCCGTGCAGCGGGAAAAGAGGTCGCTGTCACCTCCGTTCCAAGCCATACCTACCCCACCAAGGCCGTGCGTCCGAAAAACTCGCGCCTGAGCAAAAAAAGTCTCGATGCCGCCGGATTTCAGCGGCTTCCCCCCTGGGAGGATGCAGTCAAACGCTTTTTAGAGGAACTTTCACACAGCGAAGGATAAACGCTTTCGTATGGATTGCATCATGCAGCGCTGAGATGCCTGCACGGGGAACAGCTCTGTCCTGTCTTCACGGGGCCTGCGTTTCATGTTTTCTAAGGAGGAATGATCTTTGCTTCACAGCATCAGCCGTAAATATCGTGAGACGGCACTCATCAAGCTCATCGCGGTCGGTCTTATCATCGGCATCATCATCGCACTCTATGTGCCCGCCCTCATCCCTGCCGTCGCTGTACTCGGCGACATCTTCGTGCGCGCCTTAAAGGGCGTTGCTCCGATTCTCGTCTTTGTTCTCGTCATGAATGCCATGGCACAGCGCAGCGTCGGCACAGGTACGGCGCTGCGCCCCATCGTGCGGCTCTATATCATCGCGACATTCCTCGCCTCTATGGTTGCCGTCACATTCTCCTTCCTCTTTCCGACACAGCTGCATCTCGCCGTCGCTGACGCAAGTGTTGCGCCCCCGAGTGGCATCGTCGAGGTTGTACACAACCTCATCCTCAATGTCGTCGATAACCCGCTCCACGCCATCGCGAATGCAAACTACATCGGCATCCTCGCATGGAGCGTACTCGCGGGGATCGCCCTGCAAAAGGCAAGTCCGACGACCAAAAATACCGTACGGGATTTTGCCGTCGTCATGACGCAGATTGTCCTCTGGGTCATTCGCTTTGCCCCCTTCGGTATTCTGGGACTTGTGGCCGACGCCGTCGGGACGAGCGGCGTGGATGCCCTCATCAGCTACCTGCGTCTGCTGGCAGTGCTCCTCGGCGCATTCTTCTTCGTTGCGCTCATCATGAATCCCATCATCGTCTACCTGCACATCCGCCGAAACCCCTTCCCGCTCGTTCTGACGACCCTGCGCGAGAGCGGGATCTACGCATTCTTTACGAGAAGCTCTGCAGCGAACATCCCCGTCAATCTCGAGCTGTGCAAGCGCCTGAACCTCAATCCCGAGGTCTACTCCATCTCCATCCCGCTCGGCGCGACCATCAACATGAGCGGCGCTGCGATTACGATAGCAATTCTCTCACTCGCTGCCGCACATACGCTGGGGATTGCCGTCGATCTGCCGACGGCGCTCCTGCTCTGTCTCATCGCAACGGTCGGCGCATGCGGTGCCTCGGGCGTTGCGGGCGGCTCTCTGCTGCTCATCCCCGTCGCCTGCTCCTCGTTCGGCATCAGCAACGACATCGCCATGCAGGTGGTCGGCGTCGGCTTCATCATCGGCGTCTTGCAGGACTCCTGCGAGACCGCACTGAACAGTTCCTCCGACGTACTCTTTACTGCAACGGCAGAACTTGCCGAACGTGCAAAGGCGGGTACGCTTACCGCAGAGGATATGACACCGAAAAGCTAAATCATTGCATGGAAAAGCGGCTTCCGCACAGATGTGTGGATGCCGCCTTTGTGTATCAAACAAAACTTCAGAGATACCGCAACCGTTTGTTGAGCGACACACCGAGTGCAGCAGCGGCGACTGCCTTGATGAGGTCGCCGGGGATGTACTGGACGAGTGCCATAAATGCGGCAACGATCCCGGCAAATTTATCGC
>ERZ773083.375-NODE-375-length-37808-cov-4.402961_pt1 | contig 37808 bp, 33 predicted proteins | sample MGYA00511465_ERZ773083 | MGnify/ENA primary metagenome ERZ773083 (study PRJEB29015, sample SAMEA2738001) | human oral metagenome | biome: human oral; feature: human-associated habitat; material: dental | place: China | collected 2060 ... | reverse complement strand
TGGCGGAAGCGAGAGGATTCGAACCTCCGAGACATTTCTGCCCACACGATTTCGAGTCGTGCGCCTTCAACCACTCGGCCACGCTTCCATTCTTCATTTTATCATACTATAAAATTGTTTACATCTCTATTAACAATGTCAACAAAATATTGTAAAATGTTTACATTAGTAACATTAATGTAAACGGAATATTTTATGGAAATTGGTAGATATGTTCAACAACTAAAAGATTATAAATCTTTTATCCCCTATACTTTTCCACCTAAAGACATTATTAATTTTAATGATAAAATCATCGCTCAACATTCCAAAGCCATAAGATTAGTTGGTAAATTAGATGGTATCACGGAACTTTTGCCGGATAAGGATTGGTTTTTGACAATGTTCGTTCGTAAAGACGCTTCTTCATCTAGCCAAATTGAAGGTACAAATGCTACAATGGCAGATTCTATCGAACAAGAGAATATAGAACCAGCTTCTAGTGTTTCAAAAGATGTAGATGATATTTTACATTATATAAAAGCATTAAATTATGGTGTTGAACGACTAGAAAATTTTCCATTCACTATTCGTTTTATTCGAGAACTTCATAAAAAACTAATGACTGGAGCAAGAGCTACACAAAATCCCTATCCAGGTGAACTACGCACTACTCAAAACTGGGTTGGTGGAACAACTATTCAAAATGCCAAATATATACCACCAACACCAGAAGAAATGAAAAGATCTTTATCAGATTTAGAAAAATTCATTCATTCCGATGAACTTGAAACCTTACCACTTGTAAAAGCGGGACTTTTACATGCCCAATTTGAAACAATTCATCCATTCAACGACGGAAATGGTAGAACTGGACGAATGCTAGTTACGATGTTCTTATGGCATGAAAAACTTCTAGGAATGCCAATTTTGTATTTATCAGATTATTTTAAACGATATCAGAAGCTATACTATGAAAAGATCAATAATTATCATGACGGCGAAGTTACCGAATGGATAGATTTCTTTCTTAATGGCGTAATAGATATTGCAAACTCCGCTATTTTGACCTGTGAAAAAATTACAAAACTACGAGAAAAAGATATGATGAAAATTCAGCAAATGAATAAAATTACTTCGGAGTCTTCGATGAAAATATTAGTGAACCTATATAAAATACCAATTGTAGGTGTTGCTGATATAGCAAAATGGACCGGACATACAAGACAAGGAGCATATAAAGACATAAATAGACTTATAGAAACAGGCATCCTCACTCCAATAAAAAAAGGTGAAAACATTTACGCTCAAAAATGGAAATACGCAGAATATCTAAGTTTATTTGAATAATCTTATCTAAAAATAATTATTCAAAGCCATATTTAGCTACTTATTTTTTAAAAAAATTTAATCTTAATTTTAGAAATATTTTTTCATCAAAGTTCTAACTTCAATGTATATCCCATCATTAATCAACATTCGTGAGAATGGATACTTCTTGAGTCGGAACTAAAATCAACTATCTAGACATAAAAAACATCTCCAAACCTTCAACTAATTCGGAAATGTCTTGATCCATCAAACACTATTAACAAATAATTTCAAACTTGAAAATATGGTACACCCGACAGGATTCGAACCTACGACCTTTTGCTCCGCAAGCAAACGCTCTATCCAGCTGAGCTACGGGTGCAAGATGTGGATACCATCCAAACCAAAATTCGAACGATATCCACCTAGAAATTAAATGAGCATCGCTTTTTTGCGACAGTCATATTATAGCATATTTAATTAATATTCCTAGAGGTGTGTTATAATTTAATTACAAAAAAGGAGTTATATGGAAGAAAGTAAAATTAAAAACACTGAAAAAAGTACAGATTCAAACGCAAAATCGACAGCTTCTACGTTAAAAAATAAATTCGATCAAGCTTCCAAAAATCGTACTGTGAAATTTATCATTTCTGCAATCAAAAAACCTTCATCTGCCTTTAAAGAATATATTGCAGATTATTCTGATTTCAAAAATACTTGGCAGCTTCCAGTCTTCGCCAGCATAGCTTACACTATCATCAACCTTTTTAATACTGTAATCTCCAAAGTTTACACCGCCCCACACAAAACCCTCTTTGGACAACAAGTTTCAGCATCTTGGAACTGGAAACGACTTGAAAAAATCGATTGGTTTCAAACCATTGGTAGCTCATTCATTTCTTATCTAATTCCTATCTTGTTTGTCGCAGGTGTCTATTATGTTGTTTCCTTGATCTTTAAAAAGACCAGTAATTTCTTCCGCCTTCTCACCATCGTAGCTGTTGCTACAGTCCCAACCATGATCGTCGCTCTAGTTATTACTCCACTTATTTCCATTATCTCAGCACAACTTGGCACCATTCTCTTTATGAGTGGCATCTCTTACGGTTCAATTATGGCATACGAAGCCCTCAATGAGGAAATCGGTTATAAAGGTAACGAACGTATCTTTGCTAACCTCATCTTTATGGTTGCACTTTATACAGTCTTTGTCCTCTTATTTGACTCTCTCTTAAAGAGTTCACTCGGTGGCAGCACTCTTCCACTTAATTCATTAAACAACCTTTTCAATAAATAAATTTACTATGGTATATTAAAGATATGGATAAAAACTTCGACCAAAAAACAACTAACACTAAACTAACCGGTAGTCGTGCAGGTCGAATTAAAGTTCGTTTATTAAAAACTTACTATGGCAACATCTTAAAAGATATGCGTATCATTTGCATAACTGGTACCACAGGAAAGAGCGTTGTTGCACATTATCTTTACTATATTTTAAAAGAAGCAAACGAAAAAGTTGCCATCTTAGCCTCTGAAGACGAAATTAAAGTTGGTACACTTTATAAATTTTTCAGCGATGCTTGGAAAGCAGGTGCAGACTACTGTATCATAACAACCCCTGCCAGTTCTCTCAAAAAAGATGTTTTTTACCAGCTCCCAGTCTATATTGCTGCTCTTACTGATTATGTCCCCTCAAAACTCTCCGATCTCACTCCTGAGGAATATGCTGCTGCAGAAAACACCCTCTTTAGCTTAAATCCAGAATATGTTGTCCTTAATCGTGACGATAGCCATTATCTTGAATTCTCCAATTTCAAAGGCAAACAGGGTACCGTTACCTATGGCTCAGACCATTATAGCGACACCAAGATTGAACGTCGCACATTATATCGCAAGGGAAGTGAAGCCACTCTCAAAATCGAAGGACATTCCTTCAGTGTCGCCAGCTTCCTCACCGGTGAGCCGAATATTTCTTATATGGCAGCTGCCGCCACTATTGCAAATCTTATGCATTACACTGAAGATCAGATTGTCAACGGTATTAGCGATTTTGATCCAGATCACATCGCCAGCTAATTTCTTAGCTTATTCCTTCATCTTTTTTCTTAATATTTTTCTAACCACCTTTAGATCTTCAAACGGTTCAGCACCACCAGCTCGCAGAATCGTTTTTTCGTGTCCTTTTCCAAGAATTAACACAATATCATCTTTTTCTGCAAGATCGATCGCTTTTTTAATTGCTTTTTCACGATCTAGCTCAACAAAAAGGTTTTCACCCAAAATTTTGCCTTCCGCCTCAGCTCCCTTGACAAATTCATCAGCAATCATTTTTGGATCTTCGTCTCTCGAATCGTCCTCGGTAACAATCACGACATCCGAATTAATTGCCCCGATCTTTCCACGTTCTTCTCTTGTAGATTCATCTCTCCTTCCAGCTCCCCCAAATAATGAAATAATCCTCGCCTTCTTCCCAGGTACTACAGACTCAAAAATCTTCAAAAATGCATCTGGCGTATGTGCGTAATCGACTATTACTTCGAATTTTTGTCCTTCTTTCACACGATTCATTCGTCCTTCCACCGAACCTAACGCATAAATTCCTTTTTCAATCTCATTTTTCGTTAATCCCAATTTTATCCCCACTGCCACTGCTGCAAGGGAATTATAAACTGTGAATTTGCCAGGAATTTGTGTCTTAATCTCCAATTTTTTTATCTTATTATCCACATTATTCACATCAAAAAATTGCTGAGAAACTATGGTCTGATATCTGACCCCATCTGCCTTTAAAGTAATATTCTCCGCCTGTAATATTCCATTATATATTCCATAAGTAACATACTTTTTTACATCTTGTGCAAAATACGCCCAACTCTTATCATCCTCATTAATCACTCCAAAATCCGCCATCTTAAACAACATTCGCTTTGCATCTCGGTAATTTTCAAAAGTCTTATGGTAATCCAGATGTTCATGCGTGACATTTGTCATCACTGCAATCTCAATTGGTACACCATACACTCGATGTTGAACTAAAGCGTGTGAAGTTATTTCCAATACTAAAAATTCAGCCCCAAGATCTGCTATTTTCTTCATCCTATAGTTCAAAGTCTCAACATCAACGGTTGTCATATGTTCAACCTGCTCCTCAAGTTTATCAACTCCCCACGCAACGGTTGTCATCAAACCTGTTTTATGACCAGCTGCATTAAGCATTTTCCAAATCATAAAGCAAGTAGAAGTTTTCCCATTAGTACCCGTCACCCCAATTACTCGCATTCTTTTTCCAGGAAAACCATATTTATGTGCCGCCATCGCTGCCTTCGTCAAATGATATGGAATTACTAAACGGTTATAATTTGGCACTTTATCCATTAAGAATGTCTTTATCTTCATCATTCACCTCTCACTTTTTCTAACTCTCATTATATCATATCTACCCCTGTTAATATTTTTCTAAATTAATTTTTTAGCATAATTAGCACTCTCCACTTGACAGTGCTAATTATTCGCTATACAATACTAATCAGATTACAGTTGATTAAAATTTGAGAAAATAAGATAAACTTTCAAAATCATCCATAGTAAACAATCTTCAAACTCTCAACTGTAAGTTAAGTAAAAGGAGGAAAATGACCTTAAAACCATTACAAGATCGAATCGTCGCCAAAAAAGAAACCCCTGCAGAAAAGACTGCATCCGGATTCTTTATGCCAGGTGATGCAAAAGAAAAACCAAGTTATGCCACCGTCGAATCTGTCGGACCAGATGTAAAACATGTCAAAAAAGGCGATAAAATTATCTTTAAGGAATACAGTACAACCGACGTTAAACTCAATAATCAAGATTATCTCATTGTTAAAGAAGAAGATGTCTTGGCGACAATTGATTAATCACAGCAATAAAACAATTTAAACTAATTATTAATCCACAAATTATCTTTAAAAAGAAAGGGAAATATGGCAAAAAAAATTTTTTACGCAGATCAAGCCCGCGACAAAGTTTTAAGCGGTGCTAAACAACTCTACGATGCAGTAAAAGTTACCTTTGGACCAAAAGGACAAAATGTAGTCATCGAAAAATCATATGGCAATCCAGTTATTACACATGATGGTGTTACCGTTGCAGAAGCTGTTGATTTAGGCAACACTGAAGCAAATCTTGGTGAACAAATTGGCGCTAAACTTATCAAATCTGCTGCCCAAAAACTTAACAAAGTCGCTGGTGATGGCACAACTACTGTTACTGTTCTCACTTACAACATTCTTAATGAAGCAAACAAACTAATCGCCGCTGGTGTCAATCCTATGGAACTTCGAAAAGGTATCGAAAAAGCTGGTGAAAAAATCGTCTCGAAAATTGATCAAACTGCCGAGAAGATTGCCGGCGATGACAAGAAAGTTGCTGAAGTTGCCACTATTTCAGCTGGTGATAAAGAAATTGGCGAACTAATCGCTAATGTCATTAGTAAAATCGGTAAAGATGGCATTGTTACTGTCGAGGCAGGTCAAGGTCTTGAAATGGAGCAGGAAATCGTCGAAGGTTTCAGTTACGACAAAGGCTACAGCTCACCATTCTTCGTTACCGACGTTAATCGTCAAGAAGCTGTTTTTGATAAACCACTCATTCTTCTTACCGACAAAAAGATTTCTGCAAGTAATGAAATCCTTCCAATTCTAGAGAAAGTTGCCCAAGCCGGACATAAAGATCTTGTAATTATTGCTGAAGAAGTCAGCGGTGAAGCGCTCTCTCTCCTCGTTCTCAATAAACTAAAAGGAGTCTTTAACTCCCTCGTTCTTAAAGCTCCTGCCTTTGGTGATCGCCGTAAAGAAATCTTAGAAGATATTGCCGTTCTCACCAATGCTACTGTTATTTCCGAAGATAAAGGTATGAAACTCGAAGATACAGAAGTTGCTGCTCTAGGAAATGCTAAGAAAATCATTGCTACCAAAGACAGTTCTACCATTATTAGTGGTGCAGGTAGTCAAAAATCCGTTCAAAGTCGCATTGAACTCATTAAGTCTCAAGCTAATCTCGCTACTTCCGATTACGATCGTGAACAATACGAAAAACGTGCTGCTGCTCTCTCTGGTAAAGTTGCCGTCATTAAAGTTGGTGGTGCCACAGAAACCGAAATTGATGAAAAGAAATATCGCGTAGACGACGCAGTTGCAGCAACTAAAGCTGCTCTCGATGAGGGAATCGTTGCAGGTGGCGGCGTAACACTTGTCAACCTCGCAAATCAGCTTACAGAAGAAGATGCAGGTACCAAAATTGTTAAAAACGCCCTTAAAACTCCTCTCCTTCACATTCTTGAAAATGCAGGTCTCAACGCCCAAGCTCTTCTTGCAACCATTGAAGATGCAAAACCAGGTCAGGGAATCAACGTTATGGAACCTGAAAAAGGTTTGCAAGATCTCAAGAAAGCAGGTGTGATTGATCCAGCCCGTGTTACTCGTGAAGCAGTCCAAAATGCTATTAGCATTGCTGCAACAACAATCACCATGGGTGCTCTCATTGTTGATCTTCCAGAAAAAGAAGATACTTCTGCTGCTGGTGCCAACATGGGTGGTATGTATTAAAACATATCATAAACCTCTGTAGTAAACAGTTAGTTACAAAAAAAAATAACTTAGATAAAATCTAAGTTATTTTTTAATCATTTTATATTCCAGCCAGTAATAATCTCTATACTTAACTAGAATACTTAGTTCAAAATCTCTAGCTATCTGCTTTCTCAACTAAGAATAGTAATGCTTCTGCCTTCTCCTGCTCATTACTAATTTCTTTTACTGCTTCATAAGCAGAAGTAATCATATCTTTCGAACCTGTTGATTCGATCATCTGCTTGTATACTTTAAATTTCTGCTCTGGTTGCATCTTAATCTTATCCATTAATGGGTACAAATCCTGCAACATCTGCTTCTTGACTTCTTCAAATTGTGCATCTTTTACTTCAGCATTGCTACCTTCTATTGCAGTTACTTCTGGTGCTACATCAGAATTAACATTATCCTGCACTACTCCTGTTCCATTATTCCCAGTAATTGGTGTTGGACCAGTATTAGTCAAATCCGCCATTACGTTTGGATTTACACCAGGCATACTTGGCTCACTAGACAAGAAATCTGGCACTGGCGGCGTTGGAGGCACTCCAAATTGATCCTGAATATTTGTATTAAAGTCTGCACTTGAACCTGCCGCACTAGCTGCGTCTGTCGTTGGCACACCGTTATTTTGATTCATATACCCACCTTTTTTCTAAACTTTTCTCAAGTTTAGCATAAACAGTACAGTTTTTCAATTTCTAAAATCGCAGCTTCTTTACGATTTTATCAATCATGTCCATTTTTACTTCTTCCATTGGTAATTTTTGTCCGAACATATTCACAATTTCTTCACCCTTATTTTCCGGAAAATAAACCGTTACCGCCGGAGAAAATCGCTTCTTTGGCATTAAAACAATCGCAAAGTGCACATCGTCTTGCAATATTCCAAACGCTTTGTACTCTTCGAATCGGTACATTTTATCACCCTCAGTCAAACCTTTCTCCGATAACACATATTGAATCTTCCTTGGTGGTCTTACAGAATACACAATTATCGCCACTACTGAAACCACAATCAGCACCGTAAAACTCCACCATTCAAATCGAATCGAGATCAAAGACAAAATTATACCGACCAGAATTAACCCAAAATACCATCCCATATTCTTTTCATGCGATACGTATTCCTCAGCTTCCCATTGTACAACAGTATTATCTTTCACTTTCACACCTCAATATCCATTAGCTTTTTTAAATTATAACACACCAAATTATATCTTTTAAACCATTCTAGAATCCCTTAAAATATGTTAAAATGACAAGTATGGAGAGTTACCCAAGTGGCTGAAGGGGGCGGTTTGCTAAATCGCTAGTGTGGGGAGACCTGCAGCGGGAGTTCGAATCTCCCACTCTCCGCCATTGTTGACAAACAGCCTCATTCGAGGCATTTTTTATCCAACTGATCTATAATTCTCTTTATTCTACCTATAATAGTTCTTGTTTTTATCTTCTTCCTCTATGTACATTCTCTCCTAAAATTGCTTTTATTAACATATGTGGTACAATAGAATCATATTTAGTAAACGCGAGATTCGATTATTTTTATGAAAAAAATCACTAAGACCCTAACTCAAACCCTAACTGGCGTTGGCGCACTTTTATGTTTGACTACAAGTCGCGTTCTTGCTTCTGCTCTTTCCGTACAGGAAGGTGCAGATGCTGCACGTGCTGACGGTATGCCTACCGAATTAATTGGTGATAACGGTGTTTTTAGTCGTCTCACTAATACAATTCTCTTAGTCGTCGGACTTATTTCCGTTATTATGCTAGTTTATGGTGGACTTCGTTATATTCTCTCTGGCGGCGACAGCAAAAAGGTTACTGATGCAAAAAATACAGTTCTTTACGCTATCATCGGACTCATTATTTCATTACTAGCCTTCGCCATTGTCAACTTTGTACTCAACTCTGTTATTGGTGTAAATTCAAACCATTAATTTTTAATCGATATAATCATTGCTCACAATTACCAGTGCTGCAATTCTTTTCACGCCTGCCCTTCTTAGAACACATTGTGCCGCCATCATACTAGCCCCCGTCGTCCAAACATCATCAAATAAAACATAGATCGCCTTTGGATCAATTTCAGTACCTTCTTTTATTACATATGCGCTTTTTGCTTGCTCCATCCTTACTTCAGCACTTTTTCCTACTTGTGTTTTATTATTTGTTCTCAAAAGCAACATCTTCATTTCTATTTTTTTATTCATCCAAATAATTCCTTCGCCCAAATTTGATAATTCATTTTCTAAACAAAATCCCAAATATTTCATATGATCAAATCCACGCTCACGAATATGTGCAAAAGTCGTCGGTAAGGGAACTAATATTATACCGTCTTCAGATTCAATCTGTACCTTAAACATTTCTACTACTTTCCGAACCAAAATATCAGCCAATTCTCTATGCGAATGATATTTATAATCTTTAATTAAGTCAGACAAAATCCCCTCTTTTATTCCACCCACTATCACAAATTCAAAATCATTTTTCTGTCTAACCACATAACCAGGATTTGTTGCATTCAGATAATTTTTACAACGCATACATAAAACCTCACCCTTAGCCCCACAATTCTGACATCTGTTAGGACATAAGACTTCCAACAATATATTTATAATTGTATTTTTTACATCAAACCACACTTTGCTCTTGCTTTTTACCATAACCACTCCTATAATTAACCATAACAATAGTTAATGTGGAGGAATACTTAGCAATGGCTCGTACAAATGACGATGACATGCTTATGGAAGACGAACTCGCGGCTGCATTTCTGGATAATGATAGCCAAGAAGAAGTTGAGCAAAGCCCTGCTCAAACTTCTAATAGTCTTCCATCAGAAGAAGATCCAGAGGCGTGGGACGAACCGGAAGATTTTCCAGGTCAATTAGCAGTTGATGTTTATGAAACTGCAGACAAATTAGTCGTAAAAGCTCGCACCGCAGGCATTTCAAAAAATGACCTCGATGTAACTATTTCTGACAACATTCTCACCATCTCTGGTATCTTGAGTGGTGGAGAAGACGAACAAACTACTCGTTGGCATATTCAGGAATGTTATTGGGGCGAATTTTCTCGCACCATTGCACTTCCTGTTCCTGTTCGTGAGGATGAAGGTAGTGTCAAAGCTGAATTGAAAGATGGTGTTCTCACCATTTCCTTTGAGAAAGAGAAGACCGAAACCCCAACTAAAATCCCAATCCAATAGCCTATCTTACAAGCAGCAATATTTAAATAACACCACAAATTTGTGGTGTTATTTATTACTTCTCTTCATAAGAAATTTCCCCTACACTAACCAAATAATCTCAACTATTTCAAACTAGATTCATCTTATCTTTTTTAAAAAATAAAAGCAAGCTCTAGCATAAAAAATAAACCCAACTGGGTTTATTTTTATTATTAATAATCAGAGCTATCTTATTTAAAGATAGCAGATAGTACAAAGTTAACAATTGAATAAGCCAAAAAAGCTACCACTAGACCAATCACACCATTCATAATTGTATCTTTAGCTTTTTTTACTTTTGCTTGATCACCAGCTGACGTCGTATACATTACACCACCATAGATGATAAAGACCACTGCCAAAAGACCTAACACTCCAAGAGCAACATTGATGATCGTGTTTATTGTTGCCATCAAATTGTCAGAACCAGCATGATCTTTTGCAATATTACACTCTGAAAGCGACGAAACGCTTGCACCGTCTCCACGTAATGATCCAGGGGGGCAAGTAACCGCACTTACTGCCTGAGTAGTCGCCATCAAAACAACTCCACTAAGTGACAAAGCAGCAAACCCTTTACCTAAAAGATTTATCTTACTCATCGCACTATCCTTTTCAATTTATAGATTCTGTTATTTACCAAATAAATTAGATAGTACAAAGTTAACAATTGAATAAGCTAATAAAGCTACCACTAAACCAACAATTCCGTACATAATTGTGTCCTTAGCCTTCTTTACTTTGCTAGCTTCACCAGCTGATGTTGTGTACTGAACACCACCAAGAATAATTACGATCACAGCAATAAAGCCAATCACACCAATTATCACGTTAATAATCTGGTTTAATGTTGTCATTAAATTACCATTATTAAGGTTATTGTCGCTTGATCCAATACTCTTACATTTTGTAAGATCATCAGCGTTTGTACCATCTGGACAGCGTACCTTACCAGCTGCAAATACTGGAACAGCCTGAAGCCCCATTGATACCACACCAAGACCGCCTGCGACTAATGTTTTGATTTTATTAGAGATCGTCATATTTTTTCCTTTAATATTATTTTCCTCATTATATCATAAGCATCTGTTTAGACAAGCCCCCACCTCTAGAAAAAACTAAAAAGTTTTTATATCTTTTATTGAACTTTAATTAAGCACCGATCGAAGCAAGCACGAATTGCACAATTGCATACGCCAAAAAAGCAACAACTAACGCCACTGTTGCATAAATTATTATCTGTTTTGCACTCTTAACTTTCTCTCCGTCACCAGACGATACCACGAGTCGCTGACCACCTAATACGATTGCCCCAACACTAATAATCCCCACAGCTGCTATCGCCACATTAATTATTGTATTAATCAATTCAGGAATATTTTTATTTTTTCCAGTTGCACCAGAACAGCCTGCATTGTCCAAAACCCCCTCATCCACGTCACCCGCTCCTCTTAACTCATCACAGATCTTTTTACCATTTCCACTATCCGCATACAAATTGTTTATTGGTAAAAGCATATCCAAGCATCCAAAAATCATTAGTGCTATAGCTGTTATTGTAAGTTTCTTTATCTTCTTCATCTCTCTCCTAATTGATAGACTTAATCACAAAAGTCGTTATTGCCCAAGCTAATACCACTATTACTAAACCAATTATCGAATAAGTGATCGTCTTGGTGGCTTTTTTTATCCTATTCGCATCACCATCCGAAGTTGCATACATAATCGCAGCATAAACAATATACCCCACCGCCACCAATGCCGCCAGCGCATATAGCCAGTTAAATACCACCATCAAATTATAATCGCTAGTATTACCTTTATTTGGAATTTTGTCCAAGGCATTATTTAAAGAATCCACCTTAGTTACATCGAAAGAATCACCATAAATTCTCCCACTAATATCAGCAAAATAACTCAACTCTCTTATCACTGGGCAATCCCTCCGATTACATTCGATATCGTATCTGCCAGTACCGTCGCAGAAATAGTCATTACTAAACCAATCACCGCCCCAGTAATAATCTTTTTGCCTTCTGTAACCTTCCCAGGATCACCTTCTGACATAATATATTTATAGCCTCCCCAAATGATAAACCCTGTCGCCACAAAGCTAGCTAGTAGGGAAGCATCATACATCAAATTTAAAACGATCACCCACACAAATCCCGCAAGGTTCGTATTACCATTTTCATCAGTGGCAATCTTTCCAACATGACATGACCCACCATCCTTTGTCACAAGACCTTTATACCAAGGACGAAGCCCCAACATTGAATTACTACAACTACTATCCACACTTTCTTCAATTACCTTCGCTTCAACTGGTTGCTCAAATACCTCTGACCATACAAACGTCAGCCCAAAACCTGCCAAAAACACCAAAACAAGTGTTAACAGTCCACGGATACGACTTTTCATATACTGATTATAACATTATTGTTCAAATTCTGTACATAACATATAATACTAACTAAGTAATATTTTACCTGCCACATCTGGTTTTACTATTGACATAGCGCTTATGTGTGGTATAATATACGAGTAATTAAATTCTACACCTGTATGAAGAAGGTCAACACAAGAATAAAAAGTTTTTTGAGAATCGCTGGGATATTTTTTTCCAGCTTTTTTTTATTAATCAATACCGTCTTCATCACTTCTCCTGCTTATGCAGATCCTACACCTGAAAATAACACTATTAATAATCAGAACACCGACACAAATCAAAACACTTCTACTTCATCTGAAAATAACAACTCAGGGAACCAAGAAAACACTAGTCAAGAGAACCAAAACAATTCCTCTAATCAAGCTCAAACTGATAATAATAATGGTCAAAACACTGCTTCAAAAAATCAAGCTAGCACTTGTTCCTCTCAAATCGGTATGCTTGGTTGGATTATTTGCCCGACCACAGGACTCTTAGCTAAAGGTATTGATGCTCTATATAATCTCATAGAGAGCTTGCTCGACGTCAAACCTCTTGATATGAACAGTAACTCTCCAATTTATCAAGTTTGGACCTACATGCGTAATATTGCAAACGTCTGTTTTATTATCTTTCTTCTTATTATTATATATTCTCAAATTACAGGCTATGGCATTAATAATTATGGCATCAAAAAGTCGCTCCCACGTCTAATTATCACCGCCATGATCGTCAACTTCAGTTATCTTTTTTGCGCGATCGCCGTTGATGTTAGTAATATTATTGGTAGTAGCTTAAAAGATTTTCTTGGCAGCATTGCCAATAATGCCATTGCCACTGGCACTATTGATCAATCAAAAAACCTTGGATTTTATTCACTCTTCACAACTATTGCCGCTGGTGGAATAGGTACCGCTCTAGCCTTTACTTTTCCAGGTGGACCACTTGGGCTCCTACTAGCCATTATCCCAGTTATTATTGGTGGTATTATCTCCGTAGTCATCGGATTACTCACTCTTGGTCTTCGCCAAGCGCTTATTATTTTTCTTGTAGCTATTTCACCGGTTGCTTTCGTCCTTTATATTCTACCGAACACTGAAAAACATTTTCAAAAATGGAAAACCACTTTTAGTCAAATGCTTTTCTTCTATCCAATGTTCAGTATGCTCTTTGGCGTCTCCAAACTCGCCAGTATGATTTTTATTTCTTCTGCCACTACTCCCTTTGGTCTCATCATTGGCACCGCAGTCCAAGTCCTGCCACTCTTTCTCGCTGCTAATCTCATGAAGTTTTCTGGTACTGCTCTTAGTGGAATTAGTAATCGACTCAATTCTATTGGTTCAAATACTTCTGCTCGTGCCATCAAAGCTCTTGATCTTAATTCAATCCAACAAGCCAATCGTCAAAAATCTATCGAAAACGCTATGAAACGTCGTCGTTCTATGAATCTCCTTCCGTGGTATTGGAGTGGAGCTATTGCTGCTGGTCTCGCCACACACAAGTATCATCGCGATGACGAAACTAAAACTCGAGAAGACACACTAAAACAGTATCGCCAAGAAGAACTTGATGCCAAGCGTCGTGGCGCTCGCATCATTGGACGTGATAAGTATGGTCATGCCATTTATAAACGTGAAAAATACGGTACAGATAAAAATGGTCGTCCTCAATATACCGAATTTGTTGACCCCAATAATAAAGTAATGCGATACACTTACGAGAATCGTGTCGCTACACTTGCCGCTCTTGGACAGCACACTAAAACTGAAGACGCTCTCGGTAACATGTCCGACTATCTTTCTGCCCACAATACTGATGATTATCGCAAAGCACATGGTATCAATACTAAAAACGTTAATCCGTATCTCACTCAACTCGCTAAAAACCAGACTGAGAACTTTCTCACTGCTAAAACTGCAGAATCTTCTAAACGTCGCAATGACCATAACGCTAATAGGTTCTACTCTGAAACTGTACGTAAAGCTGCTGCCATTGACACTGAAGGCAATCGTGTTGATCCAAGAAATTATGAAAAATATGTTGTAGCTGGTGCTGGTACTGATGCTTGGCATCTTGATAGTGGTAGTCTCACTGAACAACAACAAAAAGATCGCTTCATGGCTCTTGAACTTGTTGCTGCTGATGCTGTTGATGCCTATGAAACCGAACGTAAAGCTAACGTCAATAAGCTTTCTACTTATATGGATAAAATGGTGACAAGAGATGCTCTTCAAGTTTACAAAGCTATGCTTAAAAATAAGAGTATGGACGGCATTATTGCTGGTAACAACGTTCTCGCTCGACGCGGTGATTATGATAAAATTCTTGAAAATCTTCGCGATTATATGGATTCCGGTAATCTCAAATTGAATACCGATGATGCTAACGTTCTTGCTCTTAATCTCATGTCTATGAAAGACGCCGACCCAACTCTCGGTCGTCTTGGAAAACACATCAATATGGAGACTTGGGCCTACACCACTGGTAAGCGACACACTCAAGAAATCACCATGCAACAATATTTCACTGGTTCTATTAATAATGACCAAGATCAAGGCTACACCACCAAAATTAATATGGCCACTGGTCTTGAAGGTACTAAAATGGATAAAATCGATCGTACTGCTGCCGGCAATATCATCAATATGATTGATTATTATGATAGTCGACTCGATCCAGGAAAAAGACAACACGATAAAATCTTTGATGCTATTCGCCCTGCTCTTGTTTCCGCAATCGCCACTTATCCATCCGGTAGTGAACAAATCGTTAACGTTGCCGGTATGCTAACCGGACTTGATCGTAAGGAATGGAAAACTGGCGATATTATAGACAACGTCCCCAAAATTACCAAAAGTCAAACTGCTCACCAAGAAACTGTTAATTATCTTAAAGCCCTTACAGCTCGTGATGCTGCTAATATGAAGTCCGATATGTTAAACGCAATCAAACATCGTCTCATTGCTGAACATTATGACTTCAATCCTGATGATTTTTCCGAAGCTGATCGCCCAGAGGCTCAGAAAAAAGCTTATCAAAAAGCCGAACAAGCCGCATACAAAGAAATCAATGACATCTTTGAAGCAAGCACAGTTCTTGAAACTCTTGCTAGACCAAACAGCAATCTATTTGATGGTATGAAATCTAAACTTAAAGATATTCTTAGACCACGTGTAGAAGCAGAAAGGGAACGTCAAAGAAAAAACAAAAACAATAAATCTAATAAATCCCCTGATTCTAACAATAAAAAAGACCATCAATCCTAAAACTTAAAAGTAACTGAAACCAAACTCAAAGATAACTGCATTCCACCATGTTTATGGTAAAATAATTCCATATGGCAACATACAAGGTTCCTCAAGACGTTGAGGCAGAAGATAAACTCCTTGGTCCATTTACTTTTCGTCAGTTTATCTATCTTCTCGTTTCCGCCGGCGGCATCGCTGTAATTTTTGGTCTCTTCCAAATTTTTCCGCTACTTGCCATTATTCCTATCCCAGTCGTCCTCTTCTTTTTAATCCTTGCACTTCCTTTAAAAAAGGATCAGCCAATGGAAGTTTATCTCGCATCAATCATTAGTTTTTATCTTAAACCAAGTATCCGCCTTTGGATGTCAGGACAAAAAGAATCCACCATAAAAATCACCGCTCCAAAAATTATTGAAAAACCACGTGCCCGCAATATTACTGAAGAAGAAGCTTCAACTCGTCTATCTTTTCTTTCTAATCTTGTTGACTCCGAAGGTTATTCAATCCGTGGCAATAGTAACTTTAATGATGATTTTATTGCAGAAACCAACAACGTTCCTGACATTTTAGACCAAAACAGTAACCAAGTTATTAACCAAATGATTGCAAAAGAGCAAGCAAATCGTCACGCCACTCTCATTTCAAATATGAAAGCTGTCATTTCAAATGCTGATCAAGTTCTTTCAACAACCACCACCCAGCCAAATCAACCTTTAAGGCAGTCTCCCTTCTCACCTCCGCAATCCCCACAAACTCCCCCACAATATGTTAATGGTTTCATTAATCAAACAATTAATCCCAACATCAACCAAGGATTACAAAACCTTGCCAACAACCAAGTCTTCACCATTGATACCATCAGCAAACAAGCAAATCGCATCACCAAAACTCCTCCTTCAAATACACCTAATGGTTTTACCGGAATCTTTACTCCACCAAATCAATAATTATAAAATTATAAGGAAAAATATGAATCCACAACAAACACAAATCCCAGTTCAGCCACAGTTCCCACCGCAATCTCCACAAATCCCGCAAAATCCGCAATTTATCTCTCAGCCCCAAACCCCAAATCCTCAACCCCAAACTTCATCTCAAGCTCCACAATCCCCATCTTCCCAAAACACCCCAACTCCTTTCCAGTCTACTGATTCCTCAAAAGCGTCTCCTACCGCTTATCCAAACGCAGGTATTCCACTTGCCCCTCAAACCGATAATAATAATCAGGCTCAACAAGACAATCCTTCCTCCACTCAGTCCACCCTTCTTGTCTCTGAACTCCGTGATGGTCTAATCATTATGAAAGATGGTTCGTTTCGTGCAGTAATCGCTTGTAAATCCATCAATTACGATCTTATGTCCGAACCAGAGCGTGATGGTATTGAATATGGTTATAAAGGTGTGCTTAACTCTCTTGAATTTCCAATCCAAATCCTCATTCGTTCACAGCGTATTGATATTACTCCATATCTCGAGCGCCTTGCAGAGATTCGTCGTAACAACGACAATATGCTTCTTGGTGTACTTATGGACGATTACATCAATTTCATTGACCAAATTTCACAAGAAGCCAACATTATGGATAAGTCCTTCTTTGTTGTCGTCCCATACTATTCTTCTCCTGAACTTGAAAAAACTAGCACACAAAGTAAAAACATCTTTAGCCTACTCTTCAGTTCTAAAAATTCCGAAATAACTCACATTGACCGTACAACTTATGATAAAGCAGTTACTGAAATTAACAACCGCGTTCAATCTGTTATTGGTGGTTTATTTAACATCGGCATCCATTCCGTTAGACTTAATACAAAAGAATTAGCTGAACTCTTTTATAATTTTAATAATCCCGATACTGCCGTTCGCGAACCATTCATCGATTTTAATAAAATTGGTACAATTTATACCAAAAAAGGTGAGTCAGAAACCCAACAAAAACCATTAAACTAAGGAAGACTATGGCAAAAAAGAAAATAACCGCTGCTGAACTAGCAGCCCAAGCCCAATCAATGGAAGACGCCGAAATCCAACGCGCGTTTGAACAAGGAATCACTACACTCCGTGATTTAATTTCGCCGTCCTCGATTGAAATTCAATCCGATCATTTTCGCCTTGGTACCAAATATGGTCGTACCCTCTATATCTATGGTTATCCACGCACTATCAGTACTGGTTGGCTCAGTCCATTAATCAATATGGATGAGGTACTTGATATCTCTATTTATATTTATCCAGTCGATACTGGCGTCATCATGAAGAATCTTCGTAAAAAAGTTACTCAGCTCGAAGCTGATATCTCTCTCAATGCTGAAAAAGGTCGTATTCGTAATCCTGAAACTGAACATGCCATCCAAGATGCTGAAGAACTCCGTGATGATCTTCAGCTTGGACGAGAAAAATTCTTCCGCTTCGGTCTCTATGTAACACTTTGGGCAGATTCTCTCGATGAACTAAATTTTGTTCAACATAAAATTGAGAACTATTTCGGTTCTTCCATGATTTTTTCTAAAGTTGCCACCTCCCAACAAGAGCAGGGAATGAACTCTACTATGCCAATGGCCACCGATCAACTTATGATTCGTCGTAACATGAATACTAGCGCCATTTCCACATCCTTCCCATTCACTTCTGCCGATCTTACTCAAGAAAAAGGTATCCTCTATGGTGTTAATCTTCATAATAATGGTCTAGTTATTTTCGATCGCTTCACTCTCGAAAATGCCAACCTCGTTGTCTTTGCTAAATCCGGTGCTGGTAAATCTTTTGCAGTTAAACTTGAAGCCATCCGTTCCATGATGATGGGCAGTGAAATCGTCATCATTGATCCTGAAAATGAATATCAAAAACTTTGCGACGCCGTTGGTGGATCTTATGTTCGTTTATCTCTTAATTCTGATGTCCGTATTAACCCATTTGATATACCAAAGGTTATTGATTCTGAAGATGCCTCTGACGCTCTTCGTGCTAATCTTGTTACTCTCCATGGTCTATTCCGTCTCATGCTTGGCGGTATTCAATCCGGACCTAATGGACAAACCGTTGCTGCACTCTCCCCAAGCGAAGAAGCTGATCTCGACCAAGCCCTTATCGATACTTATGCCCGTGCTGGCATTACTTCCGATCCTCTAACACATCAATCTACACCACCAACCATTATTAATCTCTATGATACTCTTCTTCATATGGGTGGTTCAGGGCCACAACTCGCCCAGCGTCTCAGAAAATATTCAACCGGAACTTTCGCAGGCATTTTTTCTCAACAGTCCAACATCGACATCAATAATCAAATGGTTGTTTTTAACATTCGCGATCTTGAAGATGAACTTCGCCCAGTTGCTATGTATATTGTCCTAAATCATATTTGGAATATCGTCCGTGCCAAACAAAAAAGACGTCTCCTAATCGTTGATGAAGCCTGGCAACTTATGAAATATGACGACTCTGCTAGCTTTCTTTTCTCACTAGCCAAACGTGCCCGTAAATATTATCTTGGTCTTACTACTATTACTCAGGATGTTGAAGATTTCATGTCTAGCAAAATGGGTCGTGCCATCGTTATGAACTCCTCAATGCAATTACTTTTAAAACAATCGTCTGCTGCTGTAGATGTTCTATCTGACGTTTTCAAGCTTACTAATGCTGAGCGCCAGCTGCTTTCTAGTCTTCCAGTTGGGCAAGGACTCTTCTTTGCAGGGCAATCTCACGTTCATATACAAATTGTCGCCTCTGAAACTGAAACCGAATTAATCACCACCAATCCCGTTCGTTATAACCGATAACGAATTCCATAAAACTAAAATTCAACAAAATAATTGATTTGCTATATTTTTATTGCCACTATAGTAAACAATCGTCAAAAAACCTATTTTCTTATATAATATAGGTATGACGAAGGTCTACTATGGTAAAGATTCAATAAAGCCAAATTTTCTACGGTCAGAAAACAGTTCCGAAACTGAACTTTTTCGTAATCAAATTGCCAAAACCTCCTTACGAGATTCTGAATCTGCTTCTCTTGATTCTGTATCAAACACCGATAATCTCACCACATCTCAGATTAGTGAGATTGAACAACACCCTCTATATAAAAGCCTCAATCATCCGAGACATAAATCAAAAAATTTAGCTTTTTCACGTTTAAGTCCTGCTCAAAAAATCAAGAAATTTTCACCACTCATTTTAGCTATTGGTAGTTTTCTTGCAATTATTTTATTCTTATTTTTCTCAGTCAGTAATCTTGGTAACCAAATCGAGTCTCTAATCACTCGCGCAACTGATACTATGTTCGGTTCATATTCTGAAAACACCCTTCGTATCACCGAAGAATTACTTGCAAAAAAACAAGGGACTTTTCCTAAATATTTTGCAGATCGTCTCAAAAGCAATGGCATCGAAGTCGTCGATCAAGGAAATAGCTATAATCTAGTCTATGACGGAGCTACAATTACTTCCGACAATTTCCGAAACTACTACGCAAAAAACATTCCTTTTCAAGAAGCTTTCACAAAAGCCAAGCGCGCACGTTCATCCAATTTCTTCGACAAACCCGCCACAATGAATCTTGCAAAAATTGGTATTACAAGAAATCTCTATTCCGCCTATCGTTCGACAGGAAATAACGAAGTTGATACAAAAAATTATCAAACCACTGAAGAAGGTGTCTTCGGTGAAAAAACTAACTCAAGTATTAATACCACTACCGAAACCGAGACAACCGATGAAAAAGGTAATAAAACCACAGAAATCACCAAATCTGGCGATGATATCGATAGTAATAATATCGATGGCGACACTCCAGAATTAAAAGCCAACAACTATTTATTAAGTACTGCAGGACGTGTTGCAGAAGCTGGCGGTCTAGTCTGTGGTGCATTAAAAGTTGCTAATTTAATTTCCATTGCCGTAGCTGCAAACCAAATTTACCAATCAATGCATTATTTTATGTCCAATCAAGAAAATATCAGTAAGACTAAAGCTGGTTACGGCAATGAATCCGCTATCAATTCGCTCATGAATTTTCTTAATACCTCCACTACCACCGAATACACTGAAGTATCTACAGGACAAAAAAAGACTGTCACCGGAGCGCCAATTCAAGCTGAAGGTTTTAATAATATTTTAGCTGGCGAAAAAGTCAATTTGAATACCACCAGAAATTTTTCTGTCGACTCTGCCTTCTTAGCTAGTAGTGCCGCCCTTGGACTAACTGCGACAAACGCTAAAGTTTGCGGAGGAGTCCGTGCAGTTGGTGCTGTTATTAGTCTTGCCACTCTCGCCTTTGGTGGTGGTCTCATTAAAACAGCAGTAACTTTACTTAAAACTACTGTTATAAACGTTGCAATAGCCTCCACAATTGCTGGTATGCTTTCAGTCCTCATTCCTTATATTCAAAAAACTCTCTTTGAAAATCCTGCCAAAACCCTTACTGGTAAACCAGCCGGTGAAGCTTATGTTAAAGGCGCTGCTTTAGTCAATAAAAAACTTGGTCGCTCTTCTTCTGGTCAAGCCATAGCGTCAAAAAAATATGCCGCAAAGTATTATCAAGAAACTCTCATCGCCGCAAACAGAGAAGCCCAACTTGATCGTCAAACAAGATCACCTTTTGATCTCAGTAGCCCTAATACCTTTTTAGGTTCACTATTAGGTCGTTTCAGTCGTATCTCAACTTCTTCTAATCTCTTCTCACAATTTTCGCACATTAGTACAATCTCACGCAATTCACTAAGCACCCTACTCGGTCTACAAAATTCTGTTTATGCTGCTGATGGATCAGAAAAATTTGTCACAGATACTGAACTGGCAGGTACCAGCTATCAAAACATTTATGGTGATGAATCAACTTGTGAGGCGTTGTCAAGCATTGATGCCGCCTGCGATATGTATGGCTCGGAAAAGATTGCCACAGACACTACTACAGAAAAAATCGAAAGTTCTGACCCCGAATATCAGCGTATTATCGGTCAAAATGTCCGTAAAAATGCCGACGGTTTTGATGAAGTTATTCCAAATTCTTTATTAGCACATAAAATTATGTTCTGCGATGAGCGCGACTCTCCTTTTGGACATTTTGATGCCAATATCGCTAACGCTTTTAATACCAGCCTCGGCTTCGCTAATAATATTCCTATCATCTCCGAAACCGTTGAATTACTTAATGCGGTATCAGATATGTCTCCTGAGACCACAGGATGGTCGACCGGTAAATTCTGTGTCATGAGTGATCAAAACCCTCATTGGCGAGAAATGAGTTATTTACAACACTACACCGAACAGTCTAGAATCTGTACCCAAATTAAATGTTCTAGTGTTGTTGACTCCGAAGGTAACGATAAAAATCCTATCACAGCCTACAAGGAAGCCTATTATGCCAAAAATCCTCTTGATAATTCTCGATCAGGTATTTTAGCGCGAATTTCTGGCATCACAAAAAATCAAGCCAAGACTATCATTGCCCTATTCGACTACGCTAATTATCTCGCAAATTATCATCCGCCAAAAGAGGAAACAAAAAATATCTCAAACCTTCTGCCTCATCACTCATCCACCTTAAAATCTCCTATAAACCAAACAGTTAATCTTATTTCATACGCCGATTTGAAAACTATCTCAAGAAGTAGGAGTAATATTGCATGAAAAAGATCATAATCCTTTTATGTATTTCATTCATACTCCTACAACCAACAAAAGTCTTTGCATTAAAAGAATCCGATTGGGATATGTTTGATATCAATGGTATTTATTATTTTGATAAAGATGCCGAAAATTGTACTACCTCAAACCTTTCTGGCACTATCGGCAAGCTCTATGATGGAAATGAAATTATCAGCAAATCAGATCTTGAAAAAATTTCCGCCAATCGTCAATTTTATGAACGATCCGCTGCTCGCTACGGTTTCCCATGGCAATTACTCGCCACAATTCACTACAGGGAAACCAGTCTCAGACGATATAACCCAACTAACGGACAGGGAATCTATCAACTATATTCTTACACTGGTGGTGGTAAAAATAGTAATGCCTTCACCAACTTCGGCGAAGTCTCCGATTCAGAATTTCAAAGACAAACCGATATACTTGCTGAATTACTACAAAAAAAATACGGTACAGGTCTTAACTTAAAAACTGACGATGGAATAAAAACCCTTCTTTTTCGCTACAACGGTACTGCAAAATCCTATATTGCACAAGCACGTACACTCGGATATAGTGAGCAAGAAGCCGCACGTGGTGAAGGATCCCCTTATGTTATGAATCTCGCCGACGCCAAACGTGATTCTCGTAAAAATAGTAACTGGTTAATGATCAAGACTGATCACGGTAAACCAAGCTCTGCTAATCTTATTCCAGGCGCCTTTCTTATTTTCTCTTCACTTGGTGGATCAAGTGGTATTAGTAGTTGTTCTGGTGGTGGAGGCAATCTTAGCATTAATCAAACTGCACTCAATTTAGCTTGGAATAGTACTGGACATGGTATTACTCCAAATGATAATTATCGTAATGCCTTAATTGAAACTGGTATCAACCGTCTTGGTGACCGATGGTCTATGATGGGAGCAAGCTGCGACGCTTTTGTCGCCACGGTCTTACGTTTTTCCGGTATTGATAAAAATTTCGTTTGCTGTGGTGTTAGTAATGGCGGTCCAACCTCAAATTATGTTAAAAACTCTGGTAAATTCGTTGAGGTTGAAAACCGTCAAGGCTCTCTTAAACCAGGTGATATTCGTCTTGGTGCGGGACATATTGAAATCTATGTAGAACAAAACGGCGTTGGTAAAATTGCCTCTGCATCACATGGTTCCCGTACTGGGGAATTACTACCTTTTTACGACAACTCTCGTACTTTCAAAGCTTATCGTTTTATTGGAAACACTAACAAATAAAGAAAACTATGAAAAAATACCCTATAGAATCACAACAAAATACAAAAAAATTATTTGTTCATAATATTTCTAAAAAATCTACAAACTCAAACTTCGTTTTTGATCAACCTAAAACCAAAAAGTCAAAATCTCTCATTAACTTAATTTTATTTTTCCTAGTTATATCTCTAGTTATCATTATCTACTTTTTCTTTCAGTGGATCATTAATTATGATAAAACTGCTACACTTGACTATTATCTAGCACCATCGACTGTAACAGCAACTATCAACAATCAACCACTAAAATCAGACGGTAAAATCAAACTCAAACCAGGCACCTATACAATTAAAGTTTCTCAATCAGGATTCACCGAAATTTCAAAAAACATCGAGCTAAAAGTTAACCAAACCACATATTTTTATGAATACCTCGAACCAGATTCTTCTAATCAAGATTATTATAAGAATCACTCAGCCGAAGAATCACGTACACAACATATCTCCGACTTTAAGGCCGACCTTGAACGTAAGAGTTATACAGAAAGCGATCCAATCTTCAAAGTAACTCCATATTCTAGTTACAAATCTGGCTTCTCGATAACTGCAGAAAAACAATCAAAGACCTCAAAAATCTTACTAAAAATTAATCTTCTCACTTGTTCGGACCAGCAAATAGAAACTCTCAAATCAGCTGCCTTAAAATATCTCAAAGACAATCAAATTAATTCAGAAAATTACGATATTCAAGTTACAAATTGTTAGTCTTTATTTTTATTCCATTAAAATAAAAATCATTCTAAATTATTTTCATCAACTTTTTACCATTATTTTTTATATTTCATCAACCGATGTAATAATTACTTGGTTATCTTTAAAATTTTTTACCAAACTTTTTTGTCTTACATTGTCTAATTCTGAAAAAACATCATCAAGTAGAACTACTGGTCTTTTTCCAGTCTCTCGAAAAATTAGATCTGCTTCAATAAATTTCATAGCTAAAATCATCGATCGCAGTTCACCTCGACTTGCCGTTCCGTCTGCTTCTTTCTCATTAAACAAAAAGATAAAATCATCACGATGGATCCCAAATCCAGTGTGCCCTAAAATTAAATCTCGTCTAAATTCATTTTCTAATCTATTAAAATAATCAGCTTCAGTAATCTCTCCCCCAAATAAGTTTAATTTTAAAAATACCTGATCACCATTTTCAACTATTGAATGATATACCTGATTAAATTCTGCATTTAGTTTATCTAAATATTGTTTTCTATAATTACGAATCTCTAAACCATATTTAGCAAGCAAAATATTCCAAGAAAAAAAATCTCTATCTATTACTTTATTATCATCTTCATCAATTTTATGTTTTTTTAATAATTCATTTCTTTGTCTTAAAGCTTTCTCATATTTTAAAAGGGAATTACTATATGACTCATTGAACTCAGAAATTACACGATCAAAATAATTTCTACGTTTTGTAGGACTAGTTGCAACTAAATGTAAATCTTCCGGTAAAAATAACACGATTGGATAGCGATTTTTCTTAGGCAGCCTTGTCTTTTTCTTATCCTCAACTAAAAATTGTTTTCTCTGTCCATCATACAACACTATAGTTTTTGTTCCATCAGTAAAATCTAATTCAATCCGATAGAATTCAGTTCCTCTCTTTAAAATCTCTTCATCAGTTGCACGAAAAGACTTTCCTCTTAACGCTTCATAGATTGCTTCAAGCACTGAAGTCTTTCCGGATCCATTTTCACCAACCAACAAACTTGTTTTTTTATTACATTGTAATAAAAATTCATCATGACTTCGAAAATTCACTAATTTAATCGATTGAATTATCATCAACTCTTCCTTAAAGAGATTAACTCTTTAATGGCATAATAATATGTGTGTAATTATTTGATTTTTCATTTCTAATTACAACTGGCGCTAATTTACCTGAGATACCAAAAGTCAAATATTCCTCTTCAATCACATTTATTACATCAATTAGATAACGCGAATTTAAGATTACTTTTCCATCAGACTGAATTTCTGCCTCAATTTCAGATGCATTCTCACCATATTCATTCACTACAGAAGACACTGAAAATGTTTGAGTATTACTCTTCGCCTCACAAATAATCGAACCACCCACACCACGAGAAAATAGCGCTGCTAGCTTCACTATTCTAAGCAGTTCTAACTTATTTATTTTAATATCCACACCAACTTTTTCCGGAATCAAACGCCTATAATCAGGAAATGAGCCATCAATTAATTTAGATGTAATCTCGATTTCTCCCATCCTAAACCTCACCTGTGAATTATCGAATACAATCTCTATTTCATTCATATTATCCGACATCGCGCCAAGCACATCAACTAAACAATTCGACGGAATAATTGCTTTTACTTCACTCTCAACTTTTTCAATAAATAAACGTTCAGCTAACCGATATCCATCCGTTGCAGCAATATAAAGATTATTCTCGAAAGTATTAAAATAAACCCCAGTTAAAGCTGGTCTCGTAGTATCAGATGAGCAAGCAATTTTTACTTCATTAATACCAGTCTTAAATGCCTCCACGCTCATTCTATAAATCACTGCTTCTGTTTCGTTAATATCTGGAAGTTCTGGAAAATCATCCGCAGATGAACCATTAAATGTAGATTTATATTTTCCAGAAGTCACCGTTAACTTTGAATCTTTTGCTTCTAATTTAATTTCACCTTTTGGTAAATTACTAACAAAATCTGCCAACAATCTTGCAGGTACTGTAATTTCTCCATCTTTTGAATCTGCTACTCCTAAAAAACTAACAATCGCCATATCAAGATTAGTTGTAACTAAACTTACTTTTCCATCTAAAGCTTTAATTAATACGTTATTTAAAATTGGTAAGGTCGTCTTTCCACTAGCAGCTACTCGACTTACAACACCTAATGCCTTTGCTAATTTTCCTTGTTCAACAACTATTTCCATTTCTCTCCTTTATAAGATATTAATTGTAGTAATAATAGACTATGTGTATATTGTGTAAAACTAAACTTTTACTAAGGTCATCTCCATTCTTTCTTTGTGTAAAACCCATCGTATAACTTTGTAAAACTTAGTGGAAAAATCATACTTTTCGACAATTTATTTATCAATATTAATATTATAAATTTTATCCACATAGTTTTTCTTAACTTTTTCACTGAATTATTCACAACTTCTTCCACATCTTTTCCACACTAATCACTTAATTGTTCTCGAATTTCTCCCACTTGATCTCGTAATGCATAATTTAGTTTCATATCAGTTTCTATCTTTTTAATCCCATGCATAACTGTTGTATGATCTTTTACTCCAACTTCTAGTGCAATTTTTGGGGTACTCATCTGAAGGTCTTTAGACATAATAAACATCGCAACCTGTCGAGCGGTTTTTATATTAGAAACTCGACTTTTTCCGCACAATTCTTCTTTTGTAATATTAAAGTGATCCGCTACTTTATTAATTATTAACTTAGAAGTTAAATTACGATTTCTTATACCACTACCAGTGAAGGTGGTTAAACCATCCTGAATAACTGTTAGTGGTGAGACTCCTTTTAATTCGGATAGTGCAATAATTTTTCCATACAAACTTTGTAAATCACGAATATTTGTTTCTATATTTTTTGCAATATACTCGATTGCCTTATCCTCAATTTCTACTCCATCAAAATCTGCTCTCGCATGGAGAATTGCACAGCGGTCTTCAAATGTTGGGTATTGAAGATCAAAAGCTCCAGTCATCGTGAGTCTTGATGCAAGTCTCTCGTCGACAGTTTTAATTTGGCTAGGTAAGCGATCACTCGTAATAATTACTTGTTTATTCGCCTGATGCATATCATTAAAGATATTAAAGAATTCTTCCTGACTTTTTTCTTTACCAACGATAAATTGAAAATCATCAATTATTAGAACATCCAGTTTTTGAAATTTCTTATGGAAATTCTCCATATCGCCTTTTCGTACTGCGTTAATAAAATCACTGTAAAAATGATTAATTGGTGTATATAGAATTTTTAATTTAGGATTCCTCTTTAGTAATTCATTACCAATTGCCTCGACTAGATGAGTTTTGCCCAGTCCAGGTCCTCCATATAAGAAAAAAGGATTATATTTGTCTCCAGGTTTATCAATAATGTTTTTTGCCACTGCCACAGCTAATTCATTATTAGTCCCCACCACAAAATTATCCATAGTGAACTTATTATTTAATCCAGTTATTATTGTTGAATTAAAATTATTTGCCGGAATACGGATTTTTTCGACCGATCCTACTCTATTTTTTATTTCTTCTAGGCTAACTTCGCGAGGTTTTTTAATCTTTGTTGAATTATTAACTACAATATAATTGATGGATTTTATAAATACTTTGTTGGCTCTCAAAGCATCATGAATTAACGAACCGAATTTTTTCTGTATATTTACTTGCATAAAAACATTTGGTACACCAATCTCGATAATACCATCGTTAGTATTTAGTAAACATGTGTGAGTTTGTGCAAAAAATGTAGCATAGTTTTCCGGTGAGATTTTTTGTTCTAACTCTGCTAACACGTTATTCCATACATCAAACACTGCCACTACCTCCAGCTTTTTACCGTATAACCTTTACTTGTCTTCATTATAACAAAAATATATACTTTTCCACAGATTTTGTTTTTTGTTATTTTTTATTGTTTAATATATAAAATCTCTTTAGAGGTAGATTTATCCACAATTTAATTAATATAGGGAGATTGATGTGGAAAACTTCTTGAAAAAAGTGGAAAACTACGGTACAATTAAACACAGTTTACAAATATATGGATTATTAATATAATCCTATGTGAAAATAAAGGAACTATATGCCAAAGCGTACATATCAGCCCCATAAGCGTCAGCGTAAACAAGAACATGGTTTTATGAAACGCAATGCTACAAAAAATGGGCAAAAAGTTTTAAAACGCCGTCGCATTAAAGGACGTGCTCGTTTAACCTATTAAAAAATACCGCAATTGCGGTATTTTTTTATAAACTATGTGTATTTGTTTCGCTCTTAAAGGTTATGCTATATAATATTTATACATGCGACATTTTCTCGAAACTATTCAAACAGTTTTTGAAATTGCCCCCAAAAAGCGTTTTGAAGTTTTTGAGCTTTTTTTAAGTTTTATGCTATACAATCTGGTTAGTCTGCTTCCGCCGATTGCTACTGCCGGTATTATTGCTGTAGTCACGCAAGGTTCGAATTTTCACGCAATTTGGTTTTATGTTATTTTATTTCTCTTATTCTATATAATTGAGTACGCTATTCTCGCGTGGAAATATTATGTTTTTGTTACACTTTCACACTATTATTACAATACTATCCAGCAGAAGTTATTTGATCACATAATCAATAATATTTCTATTACAGAACGGATCTCTCGTGGACGCATTACTGATACTTGTAGTGAGGATGTCTCGTATCTAATTCAAGTGGTTAATTCTGCTGCCATCACCTTAACTGGCATCATACAACTTTTTATTATCTTTCTAATTTTTGCAAGCTATAATATTTTTATTGCCTTAATCGCCTTTATTATTGATCTGTTTTATATCTATCTAATGATTAAAAATTCAAAGTTTGTTGCAAAATATTATAATGGCATTCGAAAATATCAGGATCGTATCCTTGATGTTTTAAGTCAAATTCTGAATAATCTTAAACAGATAAAAATTCTCAATCTAATGCCAATCCTCAATCGTAAAATCACATCAAATCGTAATAGTTTTGATGCACAATACGATAAACGTTACTTATATCTAAATACGCGGTATTGTAAAATTCCTATGATTATTCAAGTCGGTAAAATTACTCTCTATATTCTTCTTGCCGCTCTGGTCTTTAATAATCAAATCACGATCGATAAACTAGTTTTATTAGTTAGTTATTTTGAGATGGTAGTAACGAACACTGATAAAACATTGGAGGAATTATTAAATCTTTCCACTTACAGTATTCGTATTCAACGTATTAAATCAATTCTAAACTATACAACCTATTCAAAAAGCAGCTTTGGTAACCTCAATAATGACTATATTAATGGTGATGTTTTATTTGATAAAGTTTCTTTTAGTATTAATGGATGTGAGATTCTTAAAAATATTTCATTTGAAGCGAAACCAAATGAAATCACTACCATCGTCGGTCGCCCAGGATCAGGTAAAACCACCATTATTAATTTACTATACCGTCTTTATTCATTAAAATCCGGTAATATCTTTATTGATGGAAAATCCATCTTTAACTACACTAAAAAAGTCTACACTTCCAATGTTTCAGGAGTTTTTCAAAAACCAATTATCTTTAAGATGAGTATCCGAGATAATCTCAGTGCTATTGATCGAAACCAAAAACATCAAATTGATGCCTGTAAACGTGTTGGTCTTTATGAGAAAATCAGCTCACTTCCACGTGGATTTAATACAATCTTGGATGAAGATAGTAGTATTTTTACAGATGGTGAACTTCAGAAACTTGCTATTGCTAGAGCACTTTTAAGTCAAGCTGAAATTCTACTTTTTGATGAAGTAACCAGTAATGTAGATCCTGAAACTTCTAAGGATATTATTGAAATTTTACAAGATTTAAAAGAAGATCATACTGTTATTGTTATTACTCATAAACCCGAAATTATGAAAATTGCCGATAAGATCGTAGTCCTTAAAGATGGACAAGTTGTTGCAGAGGGGAAGAATAAGGAAGTATTCACAAAATGTGCACTTTATCGAACTTTGCGTACAGCAACCTTTGCAAGACCAAGTCTTGATGATGAAACGGAACATATAAAAGCTGATAGTTCATCAGATTTTCTCCATCATGAAGAAACTACTCTTGAGTTAAAATAAAATCAGGTGTGATAAAATAAACTAGATGTTGTCAAGTAAATACCGCTTCCATTCTCGTGGTGGCGTTAAATATACTTATCAGAAAGGAAAGACTATTCGTACTCCGAAACTTTCTTTAGTTTTTGCACCTAATAAAAAACAAAAACAAAGATACGCCGTTGTAGTTTCTAAGAAAGTTTTAAAAACTGCAGTCGGACGGAATCGGATCCGTCGTCGTCTCTATGAGGCAATTCGTTTAGGATTCGATCCAAGCTTGAAGCTTGATTGTATCTTTGTAATTTATTCGAAAGATTTTGTAAACATGGATTTTAATCAAATTAAATCACTAGTTAAAGAACTCTTAGAAAAAGCAAAAATCGAAGCCTTTAATTCATAATTATATAAAAATGTTATAATTAAAACACTTATGTTTGTAGGGCAAAAAATTAGAAAAGTTTTATCTATAATTCTTGCAATATTTTATCTTTCGTCCTCGTTGAGTCAGCCTGTTCTTGCAATAACCCAACTCCCAAAGGGGCGAGAGTGGGAATTTTCGGAAAATAATATTGTATTTTACAATCCCGGTGGTAAGAAAAAAGCCAATTGTCTTAGTCCTGATCGTGGGTGTCAAACAAGTGACGGGTCAGATATTAGTGTAATTGGCGATGGTTTTCTTGCTAATGATGCATTTAAAAAACAAATTAAAACGACATTTTCTAAAGTTGATACATCTGATACGAACTTTAGTGCTACCTCAAATATCTCTTTTGATGATTTTCTTAATAATGCGACTACAAAAACTTTTAAGAAAAATATAATTATTAGTTACGGTACTGAATCAAATATTGCACTAACTAAAGAACAGATTAATAAAATTATACTTGCTGTAGGCTCTTCAAAAACAATTTTATTTTTAAACAACTATAAAGCCGATGGATCCTTTGATGAATCAAATAAAAATATTGAAGAAGTAGCAAAAACTTATCAAAACGTTAAGAATATTGATTTTGCCTCAAAAATATCTTCAGATCAAAGTTTGATATTAAATAATCAACTCTCAGATTCTGGTGCAAAACAGCTTATTGGCATTATTAGTTCTATTCTAAACTCCGGCTGTTCTGGCTCATTTACTAAATATAATTTTACCGATGGTCAGCTACGTGGAATTACTGCCATGGCAATTCAGGAAAATGGTCTATCTCCACCAACTTCAGTCCTTACCGAGGCTTCACAAATGGCAAACCTTTTTGAATCACCACAAATGCAAAAATATAATAAAAACGCAAACAAAGAACAGGGTTTTCTTGATATGCTTCTAAAAGGTGGATGGTACGCCTCTGCCACCAAAGCAAAATATAGTGAAACCGCAAATGTTCCTGACAATTTATTTAATGCAGTTAAATTAGTATTAAATAGTGGAAAACGTACATTACCTACAGGAGTTGTTGAGCATGATAGTTTAAGTGATATCGCCTCTATTTCTAATGACGGTGTCGTCGTTGATAAAAACAATAAAGCAAATTATATATCAAAAAAGACAATCATCAAAAATAAAATGTCTTCAACTTATGTCTTTTATCGATGGTCTGACCCAAACGCTTCAGATAGATTAAAAGGTGATCCGTTTGGCTATTTTCAGGATAAAGGCATTGGTGAACATGAAAACGAATCAAACACCTCTCTTAATGGAACTAATAGTACGGATAATTCAAACAGGACTGTATCAAATACCGCTGTTAATTCAACAGGACCAGCTAGTGACCCTGATGTAGTAGTTACTTCGGATTTTAAAAACTATGCCGGAGATATTATATTAAATCAGACTCAGAGAGACTTAATTGCTCAAAACCGTCCAGTGTATGAAGAGGCTGCCAAAGAGTATGGTTTTCCATGGCAAATTCTAGCGGCTCTTCATTACCGAGAGCATGGTCTTAGTGTTTCGAATCCTTCAAATGGTCAAGGTATCTATCAACTATATTCTTATACTCAGGCTGGAAGTAATGATAAAGCTTTTAGACCAACCGGTCCCGTCTCGACAGAAGAATTTCTGCGTCAATCAAAAATTACAGCTAGTATTGTTAAAGAAATGGAATCAGATCTTAGTGAAAATCCTGATTCAAATCTTGTGAAACATTTTTTCTTCCACTATAACGGTATGGCCGATATTTATAAAAAACAAGCTCTTGATATGGGCTTTACTGCAGAGCAGGCGAATAACGGAGAAGGTTCACCATATGTCATGTCACGTGCTGATGCCAAACGTGATTCAACAAAAGGTAATATGACGTGGACTATGTATATTGGTGATCGAGTAAAAGGATCAGGTCGTAATGAAACAAATTTTGGTGCTTATGTTGTCTATCTTGCACTAGGCGGTTTTACCGATAATTCCGGCACTGCTAATTGTATTGACTCATCTTCCGGCTCTTCCGGTTATTCTGGTGGAGGAAATGATAGTATTTCAAAAACTGCAATTGATCTTTCTTGGCATCATTACGATACTGATGATGAAACTAAGCGTTATTTTGGCTCTAGTCGAAAATATGGTAATAATAAATATATAGAAGCACAGCATCAGGTCAACAACGTAGGTAATCAAACAGACTGTGGAAGATTTGTTTCAGTTGTAATGCGATATTCTGGTGCTGATCCGAATTTTCCGCCAGTTGATACAACTTATAGTATATTACCTTATCTTCAAAGACATACTGAGTTATATGAACAAGTCCCAAATAATGATGGCGATACTTCGGTCTTACAGTCTGGCGATATTCTAATTGTCGCAGGACATGTCAAATTTGCAATTGCTATTAATGGTAAATTACAAGAAATCCAAGCTTCTCTTAACGGTCATGCTCCAGAGACTGCAGATCGAGTCAGCATTATTGATGATAATGGTCGTGGTTATAGTAAAGATGGTGGTAGAGGAAGACTGTATTATATTTTTCGGAAAAAACAATAATTAGGAGCCAGAATATGGAAGAAAATTCGCCAAAAAGAATACTACCATTAACAAGGAAACAACTAATAATTGGTGTCATTATACTGTTTTTTATCATATGTATTTTTGCTATTATTACATTTATTATTGATCTCCCAAAAACTGCTAAAATTAGTATTTTAGTTTCTCCCACTGATTCAAAAGTTACTTTAAATCAGGTACAGTATTCATCAGGAAATCAAAAAGTTATTCCAGGTGAATATAAAATTAAAATAGAACGTCAGGGATTTAATACGGAAGAAACCGAAATTAAGATAGACAAAAATGGACATAAATATATTTATTATTGCTTAGAACCAGATGAAAAACATAAGAATTGGTTCAAAGAACACAAAAAAGATCAAGAAGCTTGTGATCAAGTAAACCAAGCCTTAAATGAAATCCAAAAAAGCGAAACTATGCAAGACCCGATTTTCTCAGTAACCCCTTACCATAGTGATGAAAAGCGTTTTTATATAGATAGTGAGTTAAATAAAGACCATGGTATTACCGTCAAGATTAGACCAATGTCATGTAAAACAGAAATTAAAAATATTCTAAAACAAAATGCGCTAAATTATCTAAAAAGTCAAAATATAAATCCAGAACAATACAAAATCGAATATATCGAAGATTGTTAGGAAACAACATCTCTGATATGTTATAATTATTCAAATGTTTGAGCTAATTGATTTTTTAATTGTTAATCCAATCATCAACATCCTTTTTGTCATCTATAATTTTATTGGTGATTTCGGCGTAGCAATGATTCTTTTTACAGTTCTAGTAAAATTTCTTTCATGGCCACTAGTTAAAAAACAATTCCTACAAGCAAAACTAATGCGCAAGATTCAGCCTGAACTAACAGAAATCCGTAAGCACTGCAACGGTAATAAACAACTAGAAGCTATTCAAACAATGGATCTCTACAAGCGTTACAATATAAAACCATTTACTTCAATTTGGACACTTTTTATTCAGCTCCCGATTTTCTTCGCTATTTTCTTTGCAATTCGAATTATGGTTACCCCAACCGTAACTGATAACGTCTCAAAACGCGCTTATCCAGTTGTTTCACAAATGACTCGTATTGATGAAATAATCAATCTTCAAAAAACTTATCTCGAAAATACTAGTGAAAGAACTTACGATTTTAAACCACAACTGTTTGGTAAAATCGATCTCTCTACAAGAGCCGGCTTAACCTCCATTAGCTCAATTATTATTCTTATTTTTGCTTTAGCCTCAGCCTACACTCAGTATTTAATGACTAAAATGCAAATGCCAAAGAAAGGCACAAAAAATACTTGGAAGAAAATGGTTGCAGATGCTAAAGCAGGGAAAGATATGGACCAAGCTGACCTTAACAATATGGTTTCTGGTCAGATGGGCTTTATGATGCCACTCATGATGTTGATGGTTACTATCAACTTTCCAGGTGCGCTAGTTATGTATTATTTATTATCAAATATCGTCACAATCATTCAGCAACAAATTGTTTTTAATCAGGCAGATAAACAAATGGATGATAATACTGATCGTGCAATTCTTAGAGAACTTAAAAAGAAAACATCTGAAATCCAAGAAGCAGAAGTAATAGAAAATAAAAAAACAGGTACTAAAATTACGCGTATTTCTGCAAAAGACGTAAAAAATCCATCTCACAAATCTACTACAAAAAATAAACAACAAAGCTCTAAAAATAACCAGCCAGATAACGGTTAGGAGAATAGGAGTTTTATGAATCGTGATGAGTCGATTCGCTTTGCAACAAAATATCTTGAAGATCTTTTGTCATTTTTTGGCATCAATGTTGCTGTGTGGTCTACAATTGATGATGAGGTTATACAACTTAGTGTGCCAAGCACAAGTCTAAATTCATTACTTATTGGTAAAAATGCAGACAATTTACGCGCTTTGCAACATGTAGTTTCTATGGCACTCTCTGCCCATGACTCTGAAGTGACAAGAGTTAATGTGGATATTGCCGATTATAAACGTCAAAGAGCCGATCGTATTGAGCATAAAGCAGAAAATTGGATTCAAAAAGTTCGTGAAACTGGTGAGCCATTAACTCTTGAGCTTAATGCAGCTGATCGCCGTATCGTCCATAAGTTAGCAGAGGATTATTCTGATATTACTACTCACTCTGAAGGCGAAGGACGTGCTAGACATCTAATTATTGAAAAGAAATCAGCCTAAAAACATCAAATTATATAGATCAATAATTTAAAAACACCCTTCTGGGTGTTTTTAAATGTAACTATTGTCCCTTTATATCTGTCTTTCCGATAATTACTACAAAATCATAATTCGTTTTATCTATTCCGTTCGGTAATTCATTTGCTGGTTTTGCAGAAGTTCCATAATATGTTTCCAATTTCTTTTTTGTCTCATTTTTTGTTCCAATACTATAAATCAAAACCTTCTCTGAATATTCTCCTTTTGGTGCATTGCCAGTACCAGTGACTTTAAATCCTGCCTTTTCCAGCTCAACTTTTTCGTTTGCTGCGACACCGCTTTCATTTGTTCCGTTTAATACGAGAATTCTTGATGTGGCAGGTGAATCGCTATGTTCTGCTATTTTTGAATTCAAATATTGTTGAATCTTTGTATAGTTTTGTAGTCCTGCACTTGGGATAACAAATGATACATCAACACCGCCGACTGGATAGCTTGCATTTCTCACAAGATCTCCTGTTTGAAGTCCCGTGAGCGGGGCGGACGTAATATTTGCTGAATTAAAATCAGAGAAAATCTTCGCTGCAGTCTTTATCTCGTCGATCTTAACATTTGTTCTTAAATTATCTCCCAATACATTTACTAGATTAATCATGGCGGGAATATCCATGCCTTTTTCCATAATTTTATTTTTTATTGCAACTAATACTTTTTGCTGATTTTCGCCTCTCGTGAAATCGCCTCCAACCGAACCATGCCTTGCTCGTGCCAGAGCTAAGGCTTTTTCACCGTTGAGTACGGTTGGCACCCCAGCCTTCATTCGAATCCCCGTAAAATAGTAGTCATTGATGTCTTCACCTATAGTAACTGTGATCCCCCCTAATGCATCCACAATCTGTATCAAAGATCCCCAGTTAACATGAACGAAGTAATGCATCTCTAAGCCAGTTATCTTTGATAATTCGTTCATCACTGCATTCGCGCCGGCTTCCTCGTTTTTACCATCTTTACTCGCACAGGTATAGACTTCATTAATTTTTCCAGCATAGCAAGCTTCTTTTCCAACTTTAAGGTCGCGTGGCAAACTCATTGTAATAGCATTTTTTTCTTTCTGATCAACAGACATCACCATCAAGGAATCTGTTAATTGTGCACCATCGTGTACTGAACGACCTTCGTGTCCAGCCATGTCATATCCCGAGGTTCCAAAAATCGCAATATTAGTTCGACCTTGCTTATCTGACTTTAGTGGCGTAATCTTTTCTGTTACTACAGTTTTTACTAAATCAACCAGTCCGGATTTCCCACCTGTTATTTTCGCAATCAGCTGATTACCGTATAGGAATATTCCAATTCCTCCACTAAGTAACAGAATTAAGAAAATTGTTAATTTAAGATGTCGTCTAAAAAATCCCTTTTTCTTTGGTTTATCGTCCTCTTTTTTCTTTTCTTTCTTCTTTTTCTTGTTGTTAAAAAGATCATCCGAGCTTAGGTCGATTGGTGTCTCTTCTGTCGCATCCTCCGTAGACTCACTAATATTGGAGGTGTTTTTTCGGACCAGACCAAATGCTTGAACTGGTTGAAGGAAATCATTTAATCTCTTTTTCTCAAAATCTCCAATCTTCCGACGCTCTCTACCTGTAGCACTATTAGTTATACCAGTTCGTTTACTAGATTCTGTTCTACATTCGTCTTGTTTTGGGGCTTTATCTAAGTCTTCTTGGTTATCCGTTACATTATCTCTTAATTCGCCATCAAAAAAATCCCAGTCTGCTGTTCGCGGCTTATATTCTATCTCTGAATTTTTTCTCCTACGAATTTCCGCCTGTCCAACAAGTGGATCATCACTCTGTGCTAAAGACATATTCTTGGCACGTATTTTTCTTTTTCGTAACTGTTCTGCACGCAAGATTCTTTGTTGTTCCAAGTGCTGTTTTGTAGTTTGCATCTCACTAACCTCAAGTCCCGCCTTTGGGCGAGCACGTCGAAGCAGTTTTTTCTCCTTTGAAGGTGAAATCAGTCCATCAATATATGAGTTACTCATTTTTGCCACAAAATCTCCATCTACTATATAATTATAACAAATATGGCACTGAAATT
>ERZ773083.374-NODE-374-length-37854-cov-7.063123_pt1 | contig 37854 bp, 31 predicted proteins | sample MGYA00511465_ERZ773083 | MGnify/ENA primary metagenome ERZ773083 (study PRJEB29015, sample SAMEA2738001) | human oral metagenome | biome: human oral; feature: human-associated habitat; material: dental | place: China | collected 2060 ... | reverse complement strand
AACCCGGGACCTACTGATTACAAGTCAGTTGCTCTACCAGCTGAGCTATAGCGGCATCAAGTGCAGAGGATATTTTATAGACTTTTTTGGCTTTGGTCTAGTCCCAATTTTTTAGAAATTTTTCTCCACAAATTGCATGACGTAGCATGTAGGTGCGCTTTCCCTTCCTATGGAAATACGCTTAGTGCAAGCATGTTGTCTGATCAAGTCCAACGCGCCTGAAAAGTGCAAAGAATCTGTGTTTGAGACACCGATTCTTTAAGGAAATCAGGCAAATCCACAGATTCTTTGATATTTTTAGGCAAAATCCACCGAATCTTTGCAGCAATCAGGCTTTGCAGCAATCAGGCGCGTTTGGCGCGTTTAGCGCGTTTGGCGCGTTAGGTCAGTTAGACGTATCAGACGCAGCGACCTATCTGCCCAACAGCTTCCAGAGTTTCTCGCGCTGTTCTGGAGAAATGCGATCTTCTAGCGTCATGCGCGTGCTGACCTGATCGCGGCGCATCTCTTCGACAACGTTATCTGCCTGGGAAATTTCATGGACAAGAGAGGCACTAGCAATACGTGTGACCTCACCGGGACCAAAGCCGGCTGTAGCACGAATGTCTCTGTCCGACGTGACCAGAAATACCTTGCGACCAGCCTCTCGCGCTTCTGTAACCAGGCGCTCGATGACGCTATCTGCAGACTCCCCCGTCTCGGAGAAGACCAGCTGTACGCCTGCATGACTGCGCTCCGGACGTTCCTCGTTTACGTTTCCCTTGCCATCAAACACAATAACTGCCTCGTAGGCGTCCTGCGCAAAAGTAGCAACATCAGAAATAAGCGCCAAACGAGCGCGATAAAACGGATCGCTGTTTAGGTGATAGGCTCTCTCAGCAGCGGTTTCTTGAGCAAAAGAACCGCGCTCATCCAACAACGCCTCATAACGAGGAGTTGCCAGCATAACGTTATAGCCATCGACCACAAGCAGCGATTTTTTCTGAGCCATACCTTACGCTTCCTGGGTCCTGCGGAGCCACTCATAGCACATAACCGTCGTTGCCTGAGCAACGTTCAGAGACTCTACCTGGCCAAACTGAGGAAGTTTGCACGTAAAATCGCACTTCTCGAGCATAAGGCGAGAAATTCCTGAACCTTCAGAACCCATAACAAGTGCAAGGCGGCCTCCCATAGGAGCCTCCCACACAGACTGGGTAGCATGCTCGGTAGAGCCACATGTCCAAAAACCTGCGGCCTTAAGCTCTTCAAGCGCACGTGGCAAATTAGAAACCTGAGCGATTGGCAAGTGTAGTACAGCTCCTGCGGACGTCTTGTATGCTCCAACGCCAACGCGGGCGGCGCGAGCATTTGCAATAACAACGCCAGCTGCACCAACTACCTCGGCGCTTCTTACAATTGCGCCAAAGTTTCCTTCATCAGTGACGTGATCAAGAACTACAACCAGGGCATTATCAGAACCGGCACGCTGGATAATTTCAGAAAGCTCTGCGTAGGCAAAAGGCTGCGTACGAACAATGACTCCCTGGTGAGCGCCGTGACTTGAAAGCGAGTCAAGCACTGGCTTTGCAACACGCTCGACAGGAATACCCTCCTGCTCAAGCTGACGAGCAAGAGCTTCAATCTCTTGGTCCTTCTGTCCGCTTGCAGCCTGTACCAGCGCATTCTTCAACGGAATACCAACGGTCAGCGCCTCTGCTACTGCGCGACGACCCTCGATAAGATCGGTTGCAGGCTTCTTGTTGCCGGGACGTCCAGCACCAGCGGCTCTCTGTCCACCAGCGGCTCGCTGTCCGCGAGTACCCTGAACTGCGCGTGCGCCTTGTGCAGAGCGGCCACCTTTAGAGCCCTGGCCATTCTTGGCGCCGAAATAACCACCCCAGTCGGCAGCCTTCTTGGAGCCGCGACCTGCGGAGCCACCACGACCTGTAGCTCCCCCGCGGCCGGAAGCGCCGCGACCCGCAGCTCCGCCACGTCCGGCAGCACCCCCGGAACGAGTATTTTTAGAGGTAGAACGCTGATTTCTTGCCATAGTTAGTCTGCCTTACGCTTAAGTCGAGCGCCTGCGGCGGTATCTTCAATCAAAAGTCCAAGCTCGGCAATGCCATCTCTAATTTGATCGGCAACTGCCCAGTTCTTCTGGGAACGAGCTTCCTGACGAGCAGCAAGCAAAACCTCTGCGGCCTCGTCAGCTGAAGAGCCCTTATAGGCTGCTGCCTGAGCGGCAAGTGCTACAAGTTCTTCTGGTAAATCGGAGGTAGACGCTGCCTGGGTCAAATCAATTCCCAAGGCTCCCGTGAGCTCGCACAACATATCTGATGCACGGAGAACAGGACTTGCGCCAACGTTTTGCCCAACCTCTGCAAGATACGTATTTGCAGCAGTTACCAGAGCAAAAATAGCAGCAAGTGCACCTGCGGTATTAAAATCGTCATCCATCTGAGCGTCAAACTCGCTCTGAGCTGTGTTAATTGCCTCAGCAAGCGTGCGATCAGCATCTGAAAGTTCATGCTGAGCAGACGACTGCTTGTAAGCCCAACGAAGATTCGCAACGCAGGTCTTCATACGCTCAAGCGTACCAACAGTTCCTTCAAGACGCTCAAACGAGAAATCAAGTGGTGCACGATAGTGAGTTTGAAGCATCAAAAGTCTTACTGCATCAGCAGGATACTTATCCAAAACTTCCTTGAGCGTGTAGAAGTTGCCCAAAGACTTGGACATCTTTTCACCGTCAACGCGAAGCATTCCGGTGTGCATCCAATAATTAGCGAGAGGAGCGTGCCAAGCGCAAGACGCCTGTGCAGTCTCGTTCTCATGGTGAGGAAATACCAGGTCAGAGCCACCGCCATGGATATCAATTGGAGTGCCTAAATAGCGATGAATCATCGCACAGCACTCACTATGCCAACCTGGACGACCTTCTCCCCAAGGACTTGGCCAACTAGGCTCACCAGGCTTGGCTGCCTTCCAGAGTGCAAAGTCAAATGGATCGCGTTTCTCGTCATTAACCTCAACGCGCTCACCTGCGCGAAGCTGATCAAGATCGCGGCCAGAAAGCACGCCATAGCCGTGGTCAGAACGAACCGAAAAATACACGTCACCCGAAGGCACCGCGTAAGCGTGGCCCTGCTCAATCAAAGATTGAATCATCTGGAGCATGGCTTCAATCTCGTGTGTTGCGCGAGGACGAATATCTGGGTCCAGTATATTGAAGCGATGCATCTGCTCGATAAACGCCTGAGAAAACTCTTCAGAGACCTCTTGAGCAGTCCTTCCCTGCTCGTTGGCGCGCTGAATAATCTTGTCATCAACATCGGTCAGATTCTGAGCAAACGTAACCTCAAAACCTTTATACATAAGATAACGGCGAATAACGTCAAACGAGAGAAACGTACGAGCATTTCCGATATGAATCTGGTCGTAGACCGTAGGACCGCATACGTACATGCGGATTTTGCCTTCGTCGATTGGTTTAAACTCTTCTTTTTTATGCGTCTGAGTGTTATAGACAAACATGCATACTCCTCGCAACCATTGTGTATTGGTGTAAGTATAAACGGTTTATGGAAAACCTTTAACTTCCATATCCCACTAATCAAAATTCAATTTTGTTACCATTTACGAACTAACACTAGATTGGTTTTTTGTTGCATTAAACTTTATGAACAAAATTTAAAGAGTTTATATTTTGAGGTAGAACTACAAAGGACTAGAAGACAAAAGAAATCTTGCTCTTACCAACTTTAGAAGGTGATTTGAATGAGTAAGTTTTTTAACATTATTCACTACTGTATATCTACCATTCTGGATAAAGGTAATCTTGCAGTCTTTCTCTTTCTGTCATTTTTTGTCACAGCGCTTACTGTAATTCAACCGCTTCTTGTTGGATTTGTGATTAATCTTTTTATTACAGGGACAACTTGGAACGAAATAATTTTCTATTGTGCTGTAATTGCTGCACTAGGAATCCTTATTGCCAGCTGCTCCTATCTTGCTAAAACGCGCTATTGTCAATTACAAATTGACTCTGCCTTTACCATTGAGCGACAGCTAATCGATAAGATCCAACACGCCGATCCATCGTTTTTCTCGTCATATGATTCCGGACATTATCGTCAAACAGTAAATAATGACGCTAATGACGTTTCCATTTTTATACTTACACAATGTGTGAGCTTTGCAACAACCATTATCTCCGTCTTAGGAACACTTGCGATAATTTTATATTTGAACCCATTAACTGCTCTTGTAACGGCTGCTTTATTATTGATTAGCTACATTATTTATAAGCAGATTCAAGCATCAGCCTATAAAAGATACAGAGAATCTAAAGAGCTGAGATCTCAATATGGATCAGTAGAACTCTCACAATTTACTGATGTTGATTTCATCAGACGTCATTCTCTTTTTGAGCGTTTCTTTAATCAGCACTATGTCCTCAATCAAAAACTTCGTAATGCTATTCATCAGCAGTATAAACTAGAGTTTGGTGTACAGGAGTTAAACAATGCTGTAATTGCCGTATTTCAAGCCATTGTATTTATTACTTGTGCGTATCAAATCTTCCTTGGAGCGCTGCAACCTGGTTATATTGCAACCATTTCAAGCTATTTTGTAACACTCTCAGGTTCCATTACTCTTCTAATGGAATTTGGTATGGCTTATCAGAGCATTACGGTAAGCATTAATCGAATTGAGCAGATTCTAGATTTACCTCAAGAACCCGTTGGAAACATCATTCCATCAGACAATATCAATCAAATTACCTGCACAAATGTATCTTTTTCTTATCCACATATAAATAAAGTACTGATGAACAACCTGTCTTATAATTTTGTAAAAGGAAATATATACGCTATTACAGGTGGAAACGGTACAGGCAAATCTACTTTTTTGAAGCTCATTAACGGAGAGTGGTCTTCTCACCTATCAGGAGACATTGCCATTAATGAGGACATACTAGCTCAAATAAATCAATATGAACTTCGAAAAAACACTCTTGGATTTACTGAACAAGAGCCAAGCATTGTTGACGATACAGTAAGAAATAATTTGACCTTACTCTGCAAAAATCAGCCGAAAGATGAAGAGATAATCAACTATATCAAGTTGTTCAATTTGGAAAAATTGCTGCTTGGTGACGATCAAAATCTTGATGTTCGCCTTGGTGAACGAAGCTCTGCAATCTCTGGTGGAGAAAAACAAAAGATTGCAATTATCCGCATGATGCTTATGAACCCAAGTGTTATGTTGCTTGACGAGCCAACTTCAGCATTAGACCAAAAAAGTGTTGAGGTTCTTCTTGATCTTCTAAAGAAGGTCAAACAAGACCACATAATACTTCTCATATCTCATGACCCTAAAGTAGTAGAGGCAGCCGACCATATCGTAGAGCTGTAATTTATTACGCGCTACGTCCCAGCAGAACAACTGCCCAGGCAGCAATGCCTTCTTGATTGCCCACAAAACCAAGACCTTCGGTGGTGGTTGCTTTTACGCCAACTTTATCTGGCGTAACGCCCATGACCTCAGCCATGCGGTTTCTCATAGCATCACGATAAGGGAGCAACTTAGGAGCTTGAGCTGCAACGGTGCAATCACAGTCCAGAAGCTCAAAGCCCTTATCACGAACAAGCTGCATAACATGAGACAGAAGCACCATAGAATCAGCGCCCTCATAAGCGGGATCTGTATCGGGAAAAAGCTGACCAATATCACCGGCACGCATGGCTCCTAGCAGGGCATCCATAAGCGCATGAGCCAAAACATCAGCATCGGAGTGGCCGAAAAGACCTTTGGTGTGCTCAATTTTAATGCCACCTAAGATAAGGTCTCTGCCTTCTACCAGGCGATGAACATCGTATCCGTGGCCAATTTTAAGCTCCGGCATACTCACTCTACAGCCCCACTTCCGGTTGCACCTTCTACCAAGCGACGGCTAAGCGTAGCCTCAACAATTGCAAGGTCAGACGGGTACGTAACCTTCACGTTTTCTCGTTGCGACTCAACGCACAACACCGTAAGGCCCAACCGCTCAACGAGCGATGAGTCATCGGTTCCCTGATAGCCCTCCTGACGAGCTACCTCGTGAGCTTCAAGAAGCGTACGTGTCTTGAACACCTGAGGGGTCTGAGCAGCCCAGAAAGTTGAGCGGTCAGGTGTATCAACAATGGTTGCACCGTCTACGCGCTTCAAGGTATCAGTTGCGCGGTGAGCCAAAATTGCTCCTGCAATCTTAGGTGACTTGCGAACCGTGCCAATGACCTGCTCAATTGTCTCCACCTCAATAAGCGGACGAACCGCGTCATGAACAGAAACAAAATCATATCCAGCAGGCACTACCTGGAGCGCGTTGTAAACCGATTCCTGCCTGGTAGCGCCAGACGTTGCAAAGTGCACGGGCTTGTGGAGCACAAGCTTACCCAAAACATCCTCTTGAACTGCAGTAAGTTTCTCGTCAGAACAAGCAATCACAAGGTGAGCCACGCTTGGGGCATGATCAAACGCAAGGATTGACCAGCTCATCAACGGAAGACCACAGACAGAAATAAACTGTTTGCCGTCGGGATATCCAAAGCGCTCGCCAATACCACCGGCCACAATTACGGCAACGGTATCGGCTTTTGCTCCATGTGTTGAAAGGCGAGAAGGACGTGGCTTTGACACAACCTTTGCGCAGGTGCTGCTTACAGCCATTATTCTGACTTACCCCACATCCTGCGAAGACTGTTAGCAAGTGCACCGGGGTTCTCGACACCCAGAGATTTGAGGCTAGACGTATCGTTTTCTGCAACGTGAAGCAGCTGCTGCAGGTTATCGTAGGCATCAACAATTCTGGCTGCAATCTCATCGTTGACTACATGAACGCGAGAAAGCGTGCGCAAACCCAGGGGCTCCATGGACGCATCTTCTCCGCGGCCATCGGAGTAGCCAAGAATCTGGCCGACGCTTTCTGCAGAGCGAAGCTCAGTGTTAGCCGTCTCGTGGAAGCGGCGGCGAATGGCACGCGCCTCTTCAGCAGAAGAGTCTACGGCGTAGTCGCGAATCATTAGGTTGTAAGCCTCATCGATGCCGCCCAAATATTCCTCACGCTGCATAGCAGTGGTTTTACCCTCGCTACCCAGCTCTAAAAGACAGGCATCAAGCTGATCAGCAGCGCTCAAAAGAACCTCAAAGAGATAGAAAATACCTGCCACATCTCCCAAAGTGACATAATTATCAAGCTCAAGAGCAGTCAAGCGCAGAAGTGCGCGGTCAAGCTGCTGGCGCGTATTTTGCATAGCAACCGAAAGCTGATTGACGGTGGACATAATAGCTGGTACAGACTTCAGCGGAATAACGTGACCATCAACGTAGACTGAAATCAACGAACGGCGAGAAGACACTGCAATCACAATTGACTTGGTGAGCAAGCTCATGCGAGCAGCAGTACGGTGACGAGTGCCTGTTTCTGCAGTTGGAAGCGTTGCATCAGGATTAAGATGGAAATTGGCGCGCAGAATTCTGGTGAGGTCTTTGTCCACTACAACGGCGCCGTCCATCTTACAAAGCTCAAACAGTCGGTTTGCCGTAAAGGAAACATCAAGTTTGAAACCATCTCCACCTGCAGCAAGGACGTTTTCTGTATCGCCTACACAAATAAGGGCACCCAGATGACCGGCAATAATCATATCTAGTGCAACGCGAAGCGCCGTTCCAGGGGCAGTCATCTTCAGAGCTGTAGCAATACGGTCCTCATTTTCCATCATGCTTGGATCAAGTTGCGTTGGCTCCATAGCTCTCCCTCAATTACTTGCAGCTTAAAGGCTGCGTTTTACGTTTTGGTGCATTTACGGTTTCAATTTATTTCAACGTTTCAAGTATACGGTTTTGTTGTCGGTGAGTGTAGTGACGGTTTTGAGAAGACGAATTTCTCGACGGGTTTCTCAACGGGTTTCTCGCCAAAAGAACTACGCGTTTTAGCCGCAATACAAAAAGACCCGAGGCAGAACCTCGGGTCAAAACTAACTTACTCAGCGGAAGACATCAAATCAGACGAGCTGCCCGCACTACCCTGTGGCAGCGAGGATGGCCCCATGCTGACATCCATCTGATCAAGCTGCGCCATTGTCTCTTTTTTACGAGGTTCAGGGATGACGCCTGTAGTCTTGGTGAACACAAGCTTCTTGCCCTCAGCATCAACATCAACAGCAACAATGTCACCCGCAGCCCACTGACCAGAGAGAAGCTCCTCAGACAGTGGATCTTCAATCATCGACTGAATGGTGCGACGCAGCGGACGAGCGCCATAAACAGGATCGGTACCGTCTTTGGCAATCAGATCCTTTGCAGCCTCGGTGAGCTCAATAGACATGCCGTTGGCAATCAGGCGGTCGCGCAGCTCAAGAACCATAAGGTCAACAATGCCACGAAGTTGCTCTGCAGAGAGCGACTTGAAGACAACAATCTCATCCACGCGGTTCAAGAACTCTGGGCGGAATCCACGCTTGAGCTCAGACATAACGCGGCTGGTAATTTCTTTGTCAGACAGACCCTTAGAACCCTCTGACGAGAAGCCCATAGTGTTAGTGCGGGCAATCTCACGAGCGCCAATGTTAGATGTCATGATGACAACAGTGTTGGAGAAGTCCACGTGGCGACCTTGACCGTCAGTCAAGCGACCCTCGTCCAGAATCTGGAGCAAGATGTTGAAGACGTCTGGATGTGCCTTCTCAATCTCATCGAAAAGCAAGACAGAGTATGGACGCCTACGAACGGCCTTAGTGAGCTCGCCACCCTCGTCATAGCCCACATATCCTGGAGGTGCGCCAACCAGCTTAGCTACGGTGTGACGCTCCATGTATTCAGACATATCGTAAGAAAGCAAGGCATCTTCGGAGCCAAACAAGAACTCTGCTAGAGCCTTTGCAAGCTCAGTCTTACCTACGCCAGAAGGACCAAGGAAGATGAAGGAGCCACCAGGACGCTTAGGGTCTTTGAGGGGACTGCGGCTTCTACGGATTGCTTTTGCAACCTTAACAACTGCCTCGTCCTGACCAACAACGCGCTTGTGAAGGATATCTTCTGTGCGAAGCAACCTTGAAGCCTCAGTCTCAGTGAGGTTAGAAACAGGAACACCGGTAATACCAGAGACAACCTTTGCAATGTCGTCCTCGTCAACAGTAACGATGTTCTTGTCTAGCTGCTCACGCCACTCAGTCTCCAAGCGGTCCCTCTCTGCTACCAGGGATTTCTCCTGGTCGCGCAGACGAGCTGCCTGCTCAAACTCCTGAGCACTAGCTGCCTCAGATTTCTGGGTACGAACGCGGAGAAGGTCTGCGTCTACCTGGGCAATCTCTGGCGGAAGACTCATCTTGTGAATACGAGCACGAGCACCTGCCTCATCAAGGACGTCAATGGCCTTGTCTGGCAGGAAGCGATCCTGGATGTAGCGGCTAGAAAGCGCAACGGCAGCCTTGATAGCAGCCTCAGTGTAGTGAACGTGGTGATGCTTCTCGTAGCGGTCCTGTAGACCGTGAATGATAGAAATGGTGTCATCGTTGTTTGGCTCACCGATGTTGACAGGCTGGAAACGCCTCTCAAATGCAGCGTCCTTCTCGACATGTTTACGGTACTCTTCTGCCGTAGTTGCACCAATGACCTGGATTTCTCCACGAGACAGTGGTGGCTTAAGAATGGAAGCGGCATCGATGGAGCCTTCTGCAGAGCCTGCGCCAATGACGGTGTGAATCTCGTCGATGAAGAGAATGTCGTTCTTGGATTTCTCCAGCTCAGCAACAACCTTCTTCATACGGTCCTCGAACTCACCGCGATACTTAGAGCCAGCTACCAGGCTTGCCAAATCAAGCGTCCAAACCTGCTTTCCACGCAGAATATCAGGAACGTTGCCAGAAGCAATAAGCTGGGCCAGACCCTCAACAATGGCAGTCTTGCCAACGCCAGGATCTCCCAGAATAAGCGGGTTATTCTTCTGACGGCGTGCAAGAACCTGCATGACACGCTCAATCTCGCGGTCACGACCAATGACGGGATCAAGCTTTTTATCTGCGGCAAGCTTAGTAAGGTTGCGACCAAACTGTTCCAGCATGGAAGCGTCATCGTTTACATTAGGGCGCATCTGACCAGCGCCAACAGGCATACCAAAGATGCCACCCTCAATACGGGGCTCTGCCATACGAGGACCAGCAGGTGCATCTTCTGGAGTCTGAGCAACAAGCTCATCAACAGCATTTCTTACAGCATCGCCCGAGACACCCATAGTACGCAGGGCATCCATAGCGCGACCATTGCCCTCGGACACAATACCCAAAAGCAGGTGCTCCGTTGCAATATAACTTTGACCATGGGTCATGGTTTCTCTGTATGCGTCCTCAAGCACGCGTTTTGCGCGAGGAGTAAACGGAATGTGGCCGCCAGGAATAGGGTCTCCTGCGCCAGTAGTAAGCTCTTTTACGGTTGCCAGGGCCTCATCATATGAGACCTCCAGCTTAGCCAAAGCCTGAGCAGCAATGCCCTCCCCCTCTTTGATGAGAGCAAGTAGCAGGTGCTCGGTACCAACATACATCTGGCCAAGACCGCGAGCTTCGTCCTGGGCAAGGCTCATGACTTTACGCGCTCTGTCAGTGAATTTATCAAACATGTGCTGAAACCTCTCAAAACTCTCTATATATTTTTGATTTATACCCATCAAAAGGCTCTGCAAACATACGACCCGTGTTGGATTTTTCTCCTACGTACGACCTACACAAACCTCCTGTGGCGAGAAAACCGCGAAGTAGTGAAGACCTGGCGACATAACCATTGCAGCACGCAAAAAACCCGGTATCTACAACAGCAGATACCGGGCTGATACAGTTATGGACTGCTTTCAAGCAGTTAGATTTCCAAGCTTTTAGCGCTTCTCGGGCTTAAGCTGTGGGAAGAGAAGGACATCACGGATAGAAGGCTGATCACAGAAAAGCATCATCATGCGGTCGATGCCGTAGCCAATGCCGCCCGCTGGTGGCATACCATACTCAAGTGCGCGAATGAAGTCGTAATCGTACTCCATGGCCTCTTCATCGCCCTGACGCTTAGCCTCCATCTGAGCAGCAAAGCGCTCCTCCTGATCAACAGGATCGTTGAGCTCGGAATATGCGTTTGCATACTCTGCGCCGCAAATAATAAGCTCAAAGCGATCGGTTAAGCGAGGATTATCTGCCTTGCGTTTAGTGAGCGGAGAAACCTCTGCAGGATAATCACAGACAAAGGTTGGGTTTACGATGCTCTTTTCGCCAAGCTCGTCATAGATCTCAAAGAGTAGCTTGCCAGCCTGCCACTCTGGATTCCACTCAATCTCGTAGCGGTCCAGAACTGCACGGAGTTTCTCGACAGGAGTATCAATGGAGAGCTCCTCGCCGGTGACCTCGGATGCAATCTCTGCTAGGGATGCAACGCGCCAGTTGCCGGAGAGGTCAACCTCGGTACCCTGGTAGGTGATGACCTCGTGGCCCTCCTCGCAGCCGCAGGCCTTGCGAGCAATCTCCTGGAAGAGGTTCTGAGAGAGCTCGCGCATGCCGGCCAGGTCAGAGTAGGCAGCGTATGCCTCCATGGAAGTAAACTCTGGATTGTGCGTGAGGTCGGTGCCCTCGTTCCTAAACTGGCGACCAAGCTCATAGACGCGCTCAAGGCCGCCAACAAGCAGACGTTTCAGCGGAAGCTCGGTTGCAATGCGCAGGTAGTTCTCGGTGTTCAGCGCATTGTAATGTGTAATGAACGGCTTTGCGTTTGCGCCGCCGAGAATCTCCTGGAGAACAGGAGTCTCAACCTCCATATAGCCGTCCGCCTCCATGAACTGGCGGATGATGGAGATAATCTGAGAACGCTTGCGGAATACATCGCGGACCTCAGGATTCATGATGAGGTCAACGTAGCGCTGACGATAACGAACCTCGCGATCAGTGAGGCCGTGGAATTTCTCTGGAAGAGGACGAAGCGACTTGGAGAGAACCTCCAGCGAGGTCACTGCTAGGGAAAGCTGACCGCGGCGAGTACGCATGATAGCGCCGGTTGCACCGATGATGTCGCCAAGGTCGAGAAGACCCAAAAGCTCCCAGTTCTTCTCGTCAAGATTATTGATACGGCAGAAGAGCTGAATCTGACCGGTATAGTCCTCTACCACGACAAACGCAATCTTGCCCTGGTTGCGGATGGCGCGGACGCGGCCAGCGACAGAATAAACTTCCTCGCCAGTCTGGCCATCCTCGAGGTCAGCGTAGCGTTCCTCCAGCTCAGCAACGTGGGCGGTGACGGTGGACTTGATTGGATATGGGTCAATACCGGCGTCAAGCAGAGCCTGGCGACGAGCCTTACGCTGAGCACGCTCGTCGTTAATAGAAGCCTCTGGGGCGGCTTCGGTTGCGTCGGCGGCGGTTACGTCAGCGGCGGCCATGTTACTCTCAACAGCAGCATTCTCAGCAGCAGCCGAGTTACCAGCAATGTTGTTTTCTACTTCGGACATGTATCCTCCACGTAAAAACGCCCCGCGCCAGACAGACACGGGGCGATCAAAAATTTTTGTGCCAGTCTAACGAGTAATAGAGGTAATGGTGTACTTCTTCACCTTGCCGTTTGGCGTAGTGAACTCAACCTCGTCGCCCTTCTTGTGACCAATAAGAGCCTCACCAGCTGGGGACTCGTTAGAGATCTTATGCTCAAGGGAGTTAGTCTCAGTAGTACCAACAATTACATACTTGGTTGTTTTACCTTTTGCATCAGCAAGCTCAACAGTTGTACCAATTGCAACGGTAACCTTGCGCTTGCTGCCGCCCTCGACAACCTTTGCGACAGAGAGAATCTGACGAATCTCGTTGATGCGAGACTCGTTATGAGACTGCTCTTCTTTTGCAGCGTCATACTCGGAGTTCTCAGAAAGGTCGCCAAAACCACGAGCCTCTTTGATGCGCTCAACAATCTCATCGTGCTTCTCGCCCTCACGATAAGCCAGCTCATCGACAAGCTTCTGACGACCCTCTGGGGTAAGTACAATCTCTTTTGTAGTGTCCATCGTGTTCTTTCTGTTGATGGGTCAAGTAGGTCTATACGTGTAAGATGGGGTTACTCAGCTTTTTTGGACTCTTCGTCCTCAACGATTTCAGCCTCTGGCTCCTTAGACTCTTCCTTGGTCTCGCTATCCATGCCCTCGCGAACGCTCTTAACGGTCTCTCCGACAGCCTTACCGAGCTTTGGAAGGTTCTTAGGTCCAAAGATCAACATAACAACGACAATAATAAGCACAAGCTCAGGAATACCAAGTCCTAAAATCATATAAACCCCCAGAAAATCTTTTCCTATAAAAGCGTTCAGAAAAAACGCCATATCGGCTAGTATAACCGAGGGAAACCTTACTAACAAGGAATTAACATGGTCTTACATGATTTTTGGACATTTTTTATTTGGTCGACCGCTGCGGGACTTATCGTTGTTGGTATTTACCAGCTACTTCTATTAATTCTGCGCGCTCGAGGCGTTTTTGTGACACGTACAAAATTTGGCCTCACAATGATTTTTGACTCAGAGGATGCAGACGGTACGCCTATTAGACTGCTTAACGTTAACGGCGCCTTCCAGTCCGTGAGCTACATAGCGCCCAAGCTGCGCTTTGAACTCTGCGTCCACTACCACCGTCTGATGGCGCAGGTCATCCAGCAGGTGGCTCCACGGGGGCACATTATGGTTATGGGCGGCGGAGGTTTTTCGCTGCCAAAGCACCTGGCCACGCACATGAAGGGCGCTGCTATTGACGCAATTGAGATTGATCCGAAGATTATTTTGCTTGCGCGTGAGCACTTCTTTTTGGACGAGGCGCTGGCTGTAGCTTCAAGTGAGCTGCGAATCATCGAAGACGATGCGTGGAAAGTTCTACAGAACGCAGACGCTGGCAGTATTGACGTGCTGGTAAACGAGGTATTCGCTGGTCGCAAATCACTTGGACCCCTGGGAACTGTAGCCGGCGCGCAAGTAGTCAAAGAAAAGCTTGCATCTGGTGGAGTATATCTGGCCGATGTTCGCTGTCCGCTGGAAGGTCACGGATCTGCACTGCTCCACCAAGTTTCAAGCGTATTTGCACAAGAATTTGCGCACGTTTCTTACGTACCTGAGTGGCCCAATACTCCTAAAACATCAGGTAACAACCTCTTAATTGCAACTGATACGGATATTACGCTTCCTGAAGGTACTGTTGTGGTGAAATAATAACGCCTATAGTAGCCCGCATAAAAATTGCTCGCCGCTCCATACCCCAACTAAACACATTTTTTTACCACTTACATTCGTCATCCTCAGCAAAATCGCAGTTGGCAGAAACTCTTACTCTACTAGTATTGTTTTAACCTAACAATTCTTGATTTTTCTCTTAGTAATTCGGAAATTTATAGACATATAGATAACTTGAAATGGGTATTGTTATCACAGATAGAAAACATATTCTATCTGCGCCAAATACGGCGATTGTTAAAGCTGATGCACTAAGGAGGCATCATGAAAACAGGTTTTGAACTGCTAAACGATCCTTTTCTAAACAAGGGAACTGCTTTTACGCAGGAGGAACGTCAGAAATATGGCCTGGTAGGCCTTCTTCCTCCTAACATCCAGACTATTGAGGAGCAGGCTAAGCAGGCATACGTGCTTTTCCAGCAGTATCCTGACCTCGAGACAAAGCGCCACTATCTCATGAGGCTTTTCTCCGAGAACCGCACGCTGTTCTACAACCTGTTCTCAAAGCACGTTGAAGAGTTCATGCCTATCGTCTACGATCCAACTATCGCACCTGACATTGAGCAATACTCCCAGCGCTACGTTGACTCGCAGTACGCGTGCTTCCTGTCCGCCGATCACCCTGAGGACCTTGAGACCTCGCTGAAAAACGCAGCTGCAGGTAGAGACATTGACCTGATTGTCGTCACCGATGCAGAAGCAATCCTGGGTATTGGCGACTGGGGCACCAACGGCGTCGAAATTTCCGTCGGTAAACTCATGGTTTACACCGCTGCAGCCGGTGTTGATCCTAATCGCATCATGCCTGTTGTTATTGACGCTGGTACCAATCGTCAGGAACTTCTCGATGACCCACTGTACCTGGGCGAGCGCCACAAGCGTGTTGACGAAGACCGCTACAACGCCTTCATCGACAACTTTGTCACTACCGTTGAGAAGCTCTTCCCTAACCTTTACCTGCACTTTGAGGACTTCGGTCGTTCGCATGCAGCAGCAATTCTGGACCGCTACAAGAACACTTACCCTGTCTTTAACGACGACGTCGAGGGCACTGGTATTGTCACTCTTGCAGGCATTCTTGGCGGCCTCAATATTTCTGGCGAGAAACTCCTTGACCAGGTATACCTTTGCTTTGGTGCAGGAACTGCTGGTTGCGGCATCGCTGAGCGTGTACTTCAGGAATTTGTGAACCAAGGAATGGATCGTGAAAAGGCTAGAAAGCGCTTCTACCTGGTAGATCGTCAGGGTCTGCTCTTTGATGACATGGACAATCTAACTCCACAGCAGAAGCCATTTGCTCGCAAACGCTCTGAATTTGAAAACGCTGGTGAGCTCACTAATCTGGCAGCTGTTGTAAAAACGGTTCACCCAACAATCATGGTTGGTACCTCTACCGTTCACGGCGCCTTCACCGAGGAGATTATTCGCGAAATGGCAGCTCATTGCGAGCGCCCCATGGTCTTCCCTCTATCCAACCCAACTAAGCTTGCGGAGGCAACCGCCAAGGACTTGCTGACCTGGACTGACGGTCGTGCTCTCGTAGCATGTGGCGTCCCATCCGATGACGTTGAGCTGGACGGCGTAACCTACCAGATTGGCCAGGCAAACAACGCCTTAATTTATCCAGGTCTTGGACTGGGAACCCTCGCCGCAAAGGCTCGCCTGCTCACAGACCAAATGATTTCCCTGGCAGCTCACTCGCTTGGCGGAATCGTTGACACCACAAAGCCTGGTGCAGCAATTCTTCCTCCAGTCTCCAAGATTACCGAGTTCTCCGAGCGCATTGCCGTTGGTGTTGCAGAAGAAGCAATCAAGCAGGGCCTAAACCGCGAGCCAATCGCCAATGCAAAAGAGGCAGTTGACGCCCTCAAGTGGTTCCCTGTCTACAAAGAACTCTAATATCTGAGCAATAGGTAATACCTAGAGTGGATTAGCGAGAAACTCGCTAATCCAGCAGCACGCCTTCGGTTGCGGGAGCAGAGCCGTCGAGGACGTTACACTTTTGAATCTGGTGAACAAACCAAGTACGGAACGCCTTTTGGTCAACACCAACACAAACTGTTGCGTTGGGTTTCTCGCCAAGGTATCCGGCTAGGTCAACAACGGTGCAGCCGGTAGTCAAGCCTCCAGCGCACTCGACGTCCACAAACACATCCCTGGTTTCAAACATCTGAGGTGCCAGCAGGTAGGCCACAGCCGTTGGGTCATACATGCTGAAGCCCTCCTCCTTGTAGTGAACGCGATAGTTGAGCAGTAGCTTTACCAACATGTCGCCGCTCTTTCCGGAGTTCTGGATGTTCTCGATATCCTCAGGCATGACACGCGCGTCGTCGCCCACTTCAAGACCAACCATGTCCACGTGAACGCCAGATGCAAAGACGATCTTTGCCGCCTCAGGATCAACACCCACGTTGAACTCGGACATAACACCGAGGTTACCGCGGGTCAAAGCGCCACCCATCATGACTATGCGGTCGATATGCTCTTTGACCTCTGGATATGCTTTTAGCAGCAGTGCAATGTTAGTCAGAGGACCAAGTGTCACCAGTGTGGTTTTCTCGCCGATGGAAGCGCCTTCCAAAATGACGCGATGCTGCGCTTCAAGTGCGGTTTCTTCAAGAAGGCAGTCCGGTTGAATACCATCAAACTCGTAACCTCTCATGCCCGAAGCGCCGTGAACATCACTTGCGTCCATAGGCTTTCTGAGCAGCGGCTCAGCAGCGCCGCGCGCAACAGGCACATGCTGATTCCAGAATTTGAGCAGCTTGAGGGCATTGTTAGTAACATTCTCAATACCAACATTTCCGCTGACTGTGGTGATAAGTTTGATATCAAGCGCCTTTGCAGCTAGGGCAAAACCCAGTGCAATAGCGTCGTCAATGCCAGGATCTGTATCAATAATGACGCGTGTCTTAGTTGAAAGCGTTGCCATAAATCTCCTTTGTACGTTTAATCTGCGTTTAAGCTGTGTCTGCGAATTATGGAAACAATACCTGTAATTCTAACCTAAAAGTCAACTACCTGCTGATACGTTGGAATTGATTGTTGAGCGCCAACCTTAGTAGTAGCAAGCGCTGCAGCCTTCGCAGCCACGTCAAGAGCCTGCTTGATATCGTGGCCCTGTAACTGTCCCGACGCCTGAAACGCGGCAAGTGTACCCATAAACGTATCTCCCGCGCATGTAGTGTCCACGGTATTTACACGATAGCATTCCTGCTGGTAGACGCCGTGTGCATCAGCAGCAATCGAGCCCTTAGACCCCAACGTCAACACCGCAGTTGCCACGCCACTTGCAAGCACCTTCTGCACCGCGGCCTCGGGGTCTGCCAGCGGGCTGATCTTGCCCTCGCCAAACAGGTCCGCAAACTCAATCTCGTTCAGGCAGAGCAAGTCCACGCTGGCGAGAAGACCGGTGGTCATAGTAGCTGATGGTGATGGGTTCACCATCGTATAGAGCCCCAGCTCATGCGCGTACCTGATAAGCTCAAACGTGGTCGACAACTCGCACTCAAACTGCATCAAGAACACGTCACCTGGCTCCGCAATGCGATCAAGCACCGCTTTTACGTCATCGGTTGTACGAACGTAATTAGCGCCGTGGTCCAAAATAATGCGATTGTCGCCGCCTACACGCACAATCACGGCAACACCAGTGGAGACTCCAGACAGCTCATCTACCTGCTCCGCATTGACTCCGTAGCCAATAAGCGACTGCTTGAGGTCCTGTCCAAATGAATCAGTACCAACCGCACCAATCATGTGGACATCTGCACCCATTTGAGCGGCAGCAACTGCCTGATTGGCACCTTTTCCACCTGGACTTGTAACAAGATTTTTGCCGCCGATGGTCTCGCCCTGCTGAGGCATCTTATCTGCCTCGATGGAGATATCCATGTTCAAGCTTCCAAATACAATTACTTTGCCCATGAGATGCTCCCTCTTGATATGAATAACGATGCTCGATGTGACTTCTTGCTGTTTCACATCAAATAAATATGCAGATTAAACACGTTGTTTATAGGATATATAGTAATAGGTTGACCAAAGTCGTCAACCCAACTACTCTTAGAGAGATGTCCGAGATAACAGGATGTCCGTTTTGCTGGGTATCCTTGAAGAACTCCGATATAAAACTCCAATATAAGGAGGTGCTTTATATGCCTAGTCGAAGTAGCAGCTTACGTCTGACAGCAGATGCTGACCCTGTTCATTTATGTGTGACGGATATAAAGAAACCTCTATCTCAGAAGTTTTAGAAACTTGAGCCTAACAAAATTGTAGTTTAGATAGCTTATGGGCTTATATGTTTACAGATTTGCCTGCTCGTTTATAAACAATTTAATTCTGTAGATATATGAATCTATGTGTCTGGTTTCAGATCGTTCAGTTTCAATTCCCACACATAACAGAACGCTTTCAGTTTGCGTCATACACCAACCAGTTAGTCACTCATTTCCACTAATCATCGGAGGTGCACATAGCAATCATGAAGCGCACAACCCAAACAAAGACAACCCAGACCACCTCAGGAGAGCTTGGACAGTCCTTAACCTTTGCCGCAACTCACTCGGTAAAAAGTGTCTGTAGAAAATTCCATACCAACCCGGACGGCCTTGCCATTGACATTGCGCAGGCAAAATACGACCTCGATGGCCCAAACGTTATCACCAGTGCCGCTGAGGAACCCTTTATCATTCGCTTACTCAAAAGCTTTGCAAGCCCCTTCACCTTCATTTTGATTGCTCTCGCAGGCATTTCTTACGTCACTAACGTGGCCCTTGCCACAGATGGCGAGAAGGATCCTTCAACCGTCATTATCATTACGGCAATGGTGCTTATTTCCGGCATTATCGACTTTGTCCAAAGCTCCAAGGGAGCCTCGGCAGCAGCGGCTCTCTCCAAAATGGTAACCTCCACTACAAGGGTTATCCGTCGTCCCATCGACTTTGGTGACCTGGCCGCCGACCAGGACTCTAGCCAAGATCTCAACCAGAACTCACGCGAAAGTACAGATGACCTCACGGACTTTGAAGATGAATACGCTGCAGATAAAACCGCGGGCGAATCAGAGGATGCCGCCGACGAAATCGAAACTCCTGAAGAGCCCAAGCTTGCTTCCGCACTGGGAGAAGAAATACCCTTTGAACAGGTAGTTATTGGTGACATCATCCGCCTTGCCTCGGGCGACATGATTCCTGCAGATTGTCGCGTTCTGGACGCCAAGGACCTCTTTGTCAACGAAACCGCACTCACGGGAGAGTCAGATCCTGTCGAGAAAACCGCTGGTGTAGTACACGCTCGCCGTCGCGCAGATGGAACGCGCTATCCCCTCTCGCTCTCTGAATGCACAAACCTGCTGTTCGCGGGCACTACCGTTCAGTCAGGAAGTGCAACGGTGGTTGTTGTTGCAACTGGCAACAAGACTTATGTGGGCACAATGTCCGAGCTGCTCCAACAACCTGCTGGCGAGACTAGCTTTGACGAGGGTCTCAAGTCTGTCTCCAAGGTGCTTGTTTCGTTCATGCTAATCATGTGCCCCATTGTGTTCTTTGCAAACGGATTCCTTAAAGGTGACTGGTTTGATGCGCTGCTCTTCAGCGTTTCCGTTGCCGTTGGTATTACTCCTCAGATGCTGCCCGTTATTGTGACCACCTGCCTTTCTCGCGGTGGAACACAAATGGCCAAACAGGACGTTATTGTTAAAAATCCGGCCGCAATCCAGAACCTGGGCGCCATGGACATCCTGTGCACCGACAAAACCGGTACTATCACCGCAGACGAAGTTGTTCTTGAGCGCCACCTCAACATTCTTGGTGAAGAGGATGCTCGCGTGCTCCGCCATGCGTATCTGAACAGCTACTTCCAGACCGGCCTCAGAAACCTTATTGACAAGGCAATCATCAAGACTTCAAACGATGAGCTGCCCACCAACTTGCTGAGCATTGAGTACGAAAAGATCGACGAGGTCCCGTTTGACTTTGAGCGTCGCCGCATGAGTGTTGTGGTGAGAAACACAAAAACTGATAAGACGCAGATGATTACCAAGGGCGCCGTCGAGGAAGTCCTCAACGCATGCTCCTTTGTTGACCTGGACTCTGAGATTAAGCCACTCACTCCCGCCCAGCGCAAGAGCGTTATGAACAGCGTCTACCAGCTTAATCAGGAAGGTATGCGCGTGGTTGGCGTTGCTCAAAAGAGCAATCCTCGTGGCGTCGGCGAGTTTGGCGTAGACGATGAGCGCGACATGGTACTTATCGGCTACCTAGCCTTCCTGGATCCACCAAAAAAGAGCGCTCGTGAGGCAATTGCCAAACTCAACCAGAGGGGCGTGCAGGTCAAGGTACTCACTGGCGACAACGAAGGTGTTGCTGCTGCCGTCTGCAAGAAGGTTGGCATTCACGTTGACGAGCTCTTGCTTGGTAGTGACGTAGAGAACCTCAACGATGAACAGCTTAAAGAACGTGTCGAGAAGACCCAACTCTTTGCAAAGCTTTCCCCTATGCAAAAGGCCCGTGTTGTCTCTGCGCTCAGGTCCAACAACCACGTGGTCGGCTTCATGGGCGACGGTATTAACGACGCTGCTGCTATGCGTTCTTCCGATGTAGGAATCTCCGTAGATACCGCCGTTGACGTTGCAAAAGAATCCGCTGACATCATCTTGCTGCAAAAGGATCTGCTGGTACTTGAGCATGGCGTTGAAGAAGGTCGCAGAACCTACGGCAATACCATCAAGTACATCAAGGCGACCGCAAGCTCCAACTTTGGTAACGTGCTGTCTGTTTTGGTAGCCAGCTTCTTCCTACCATTTTTGCCTATGAGTGCCCTCCAGCTGCTCCTTTTAGGACTCGCATACACCGTTACCTGCATTGCCATTCCTTGGGATAACGTTGATGATTCATTCCTTTCAAGACCTCGCTCTTGGGACGCCCATTCAATTACAAACTTTATGCTTTGGATTGGGCCCGTCAGTTCAATCTTTGATGTACTGACCTTTGCCCTCATGTTCTTTGTGGTCTCTCCCACTCTTGCCGGAGGAACCTGGGCAGAACTTGCTGCATCCGGAAACACCGCAGATCAGACGCTCTTTATCCTGTCTTTCCAAACAGGCTGGTTTATTGAATCCATGTGGACCCAGACCTTTGTCCTCCACGCACTCAGAACCAACAAGATTCCATTTGTTCAGAGCATGCCATCAGCTTCCTTACTTGCTCTAACCACCGCGGGAATCGTTGTAGTTAGCGCTCTCCCGTATCTGCCGATGTTCGCTCAGCCCTTGAGCCTTGTTGCTCTACCTTTGTCGTTCTTTGGATGGCTAATTGCACTCATGAGCGGGTATATGGTTCTTATCACCATAATCAAGAGTCTCTACGTTAAGCGATTTGGCTCACTGCTCTAAACTTTGCTCCAGAAAGGACCACGATGGACCTAAAAGAAGCTATAGACCAGCGCATTTCTCTTCGCGCCTACGACCAAAAGCCTATCGAACAAGAAAAACTTTCTCAGCTCCAGGAAGCCATTGACGTCGCAAATACTCAGATGGCAAAAGTTGCACCCAATCACCCTGCAATCCTTACCATCGAGGGTCCTCACCTTGAAGATGGCACTTCTGTCCACATGAAGAACAAGTCTATTGTCGGTCCCATTTACCACTACATAGCAGGCTATTGTGAAGATGCAATTGCCCGTGAACTCATCGGTTACTATGGCGAGAAGATCGTTCTTCTCGCCACACAGCTAGGCATTGGCTCATGCTGGATTGCCGAGACCATGGACTGGAAGACCCTAGCTCGTGACGAGCACAATGGTCTTAAATTGGGCATTATTATTTCTATCGGCTATGCTCCGGAGAAAATTCCGCTCAAGCAGGAGGGCATTCGTACCGCAATTCGCCTGCGCACCAAAAAGCCTGCGCAGATTATGACTGCAAACGGTGCTCCAACTGAACCAGAAAAAATGCCTGAGTGGTTTAACCGTGGCATTGATGCGGTTTTAGCATGTCCAACTGCCATCAACAGACTGCCTGTTGTATTTGACCTGACAGATGGCGTGGTAAGCGCTTCTGTGCCTGACCAGCGCCACTTTGTTCAAGACTACGACTTAGGTATCTCCAAGCTGCACTTTGAGCTTGCTGCAAACCTTAAAGGTACGTGGGAACTTGAACAGCCTGGTCGCTTTATCGTTTCTGAGTAAACGTTCTCCAAGTAACACGTTCTTGAGCGAAGCTTTCCCAATCAGCACACTCTTTGAGTAATACCTTCAGCTATACGCTGCACCACCAATAAGAAAGGACCTCACATGGCCTGTTCCGCACAACACGTTGCAAACAAAGTTCTCTCGTCCTACCAGTGGAGACTTGCAACCAAGAAATATGATCCAACCAAGAATGTCTCTGACGAAGACCTTGATGTAATTCTTGAGGCTGCTCGCCTGGCACCAAGCTCTTACGGACTGGAACCTTGGCGCTTCCTAGTCATTAATTTGCGAGAAAATCAGGCATCTGAGCAGTCACTTCGCCTTAAAAAGAAGCTTTACGAACCATCCTATGGTGCTCGTGCGTCCCTTGATGGTGCTCATTACCTGATTATTCTTCTTGCTCGTAAGAACGTCAACGCAGAGTCTGCTTACGTCAAACATATGATGCACGATATCAAGCAGCTCCCTGCAGACTTTGAGCAAACCTACGCTGCTGCTTTCAAAAACTTCCAGGAGAATATGTTTGACCTGACAGGCAACGAGCGTGCAACCTTTGACTGGGCTTGCAAGCAGACCTACATTGCGCTTTCAAACATGCTCACCATGGCTGCTATGATAGGCGTTGATAGCTGCCCAATCGAGGGCTTTAACCGCAAAGCTGTCGATAAGATCTTGGAAGAAGAAGGTCTTCTCGACGGCGGCCAGTACAATGACTTTGGCGTTTCTTGTATGCTTAGCCTGGGCTATCGTGATATGGCACCTGTCCAGAAGCACCGTCAGCCTGCTGAGGACGTTATCGTCAAGCTGTAATTCCTGTAATCGCTGCGCATAACAGTACAAAACGAGCCCTTACCGCAGAGCAGGGGCTCGTTTTTTTGTGCTGATGTATATAAGACTTTTAGCAGCTCTATTTGCGTACAAACCTAAAACCACGGCCAGAGTGAATGTACGGCAAGAACGCCTGATCTTCTTCGCAGATTAACCCTGCAACGTTATCGCGAGCATCAAGTTCCAAAAGACCTCGAACAATTGAAAGCTCCCCTGCATAGCGGCCATATGCCTTACTACTCACCAAGATAGCGCCGGTAGAAACAGTCTCACGAGTAGAAGACTTTGCGTCATATACTGGAGTATCTTTCCAGAGCCTGGACTCCTGTGAGCGAATAATATACGAGCTAGAATCAGGTCGATCCGTCTGAGTGCGGTCATACAGGTACTCAAAATCAGACTTCAGCTCAGTCTTGAGCTCAATACAGTTTCTCTCAAGCTGGACAATGCGCTTCCAGGCAGCTTCAGTAACGTCTGGGTCACCAATAAGCACTACGTCAGAGTCTACATCGTAGAGAGAAAGCATTGCCTGAATAAGTGCATCACCAGAAAGCCCACGGTGCTCCTCAACAGTTGGCAATCCCTCATAGAGAGGTCCACGGAAGACCTCACCAGGAACAAACGAGAAAATCTGGAATCCAAGAGCAGAAAGACGTGTATTAATTTGAGCCACGCGCTCAAGAGAAAGGCCTGTGTAGCTCTTAGGATAGTAGTTGTGACAGGCGGCAAAACGAGTAAAGTCAGCGCCAGCTGCTCGCCACGCGGAGATATCGTCCTTGGTAATGGTCGAAGCATTAAAGACCACATGAAACTTGCGGGAAAGTTCTACGGTCTCTGCCGCGTCAAATCCAAAGTCAAGGCGCACGTACGTAATGCCAAGCTCTGCAAGCTCGTCAAACTTCTGAACGCCAAGTTTTGAAAGAGTAACAGGAGAAATATCAGCAATAAGATTAATCTCTGCTTTTCTGCAGAGTTCCAAGAGCTTGCGAGCCTCAGTGCGATAATCAATCCCCTCTTCTTCAGGGATGTGTAGTGAGGTAAATGCATAGTGGCATCCGGCTGCCTGCGCTTTTGCTACAACCTCAGCATTAGCTTCATATCCACTGGCAAAATACAGTGAAATTCCGGTGCGCATAAATCCTCCAAGTAAATTACAAAACGCTTTCTAGAAGACAGAGTTTCTCGCCAGACGAGAAGAAAAATCCCTCTTCCTAGGATACCTAAGAAGAGGGATAAACGTTTCTAAAACGCCGAAGTACTTACTCGCCAAAGACGTCGTTGATACGATCCTCGTCAACGCCAAAGAACCAAGTAAGCGCAAAGCCTGCAGCATAAGCAAGAAGCATTGCAAGCAGATAGAAGACCTGGTTACCAGGCTGGACAATCAACAAACCAAAGAGGCCGGAGACGCCCTGGGAAACGGTACCAAGGTGGAAGAGGTAAGCAATTACGGAGCCAACACCAGAGCCAAGGCATGCGGTGATGAATGGCTTACCAAGAGGCAGAGTAACTGCGTACATAAGAGGCTCGCCGATGCCGAGCATACCAACTGGGATGGACTCGGTAAGGTACTTCTTGACGCGCTTATTCTTAGTCTTGAAGAGAATAGCAAGACCAGCACCAACCTGGCCGCCGCCTGCCATCATCAGCAGAGGAAGCAGGTAGTTGATACCCTGAGTTGGGCCCTCTGGGTTGTTAAGCATAACGTGGATTGGTGTAAGTGCCTGGTGAAGACCAACAGAAACCAGTGGCAGGAAGGTAGAACCAAGCAGGTAAGCACCAAAGACGCCAAGCTTATCATAGAAGAACTGAAGAACAAAGAAGATTGCCTGAGTGAGCCATGCGCCTGCAGGCTGAAGAATCAGGACAGAACCAATGACACCGATGATGACGGTGCAAAGTGGAGTCAGGAAGGTATCAAGAACGCTTGGCATAACCTTGTGCAGGTTCTTCTCCAGGAATGCAAAGAAGATTGCGCAGATGATTGCACCAATCATGCCGCCTGCTGCTGCGTTGAACAGGTCAGAGGAAGCAACAATAAATGCGCCCTCCTTGAAAGCAACAGTTGGGAGGCTGAATGGAAGGTGAACCAAACGAGTTGCAACGCCGTCAACAGTCTTAGAAGCAAGAAGAGGCATACCAGCGTTAGCAATGGAAAGTGCACCAGCCATAGCACCAAGAACGCGAGAACCACCAAACTCCTTGGCAGCGTTCTCGCCAGCGAGAATTGGCAGGTAAGCAAAGAGTGCCCAACCCATAGTCCAGATAGCTGCAAACCACCACTCGTTGGCATAAGCCTTACCAGTGGAGAAGTTGATAACGTTGATGATACCGTTAATCAGACCTGCAGAAATGATGCCAGGAAGCAGTGGAACAAAGATGTTAGCAATCTTCTTTAGGAAGCGCTGAACAGGCTTGTTCTCATACTTAGCCTTCTGAGCTGCCTTGTTGTCCTTAGCTGCAGAAACAACATCATCCTCAGATGCGTCGCCAGCAGCAACACCGGTAAGCTTGGAGAACTCAACAATAACCTTGTTGACAACGCCAGGACCAAGAACAACCTCAAGGTACTCTGCATCCTCGACCAGACCCATGACACCATCAATAGCCTTGATAGCCTCAGAATCAACCTTTGAAGGATCTACGGTCTTGACGCGGAGCCTGGTCATGCAGACCATGTTGCTCTGAACATTTTCTTTGCCACCGACGGCAGCAAGAATCTGTTCTGAAAGCTTGGTGTAATCCATACTTTCCCTCTTTCTCTCGTTGCGATGTTGCAACAAATACTTACCAAGAATACATAAAAAATGAACGTAACGATACAACAATCCATACCTGTGGTTCATTGTTTCATGTTTTGACTGAGTTTGAATACCCTATTACCGCAGGTAAACTAAAAACCTTTCAAAACTTACTGCTACAGCATGTGTCATGCTAATACCACTGACCGATGCTGCTGCAACAAAATGCTCATGACAATGTTATTTGTTACTGCAGCGCTCCTCTCACATGACCATGGGCTGCCTCAAGCTTGGCTTTTGCCTCCTCAACTGGCATCTGAGTAAGCAGCATGACAATAGCAAGCTTTGCATTACCGTCAGCCTGCTCAAGCGCTTGAGCTGCTTCTTCACGAGTGCAACCTGTTGCTGCCATAGTGATGTTCTGTGCACGAACTACCAGCTTCTTATTAGTTTGCTGAACGTCAACCATAAGATTCTGATATGCCTTGCCCACACCAACCATCGAGCCGGTAGAAATCATGTTCAGAATCATCTTCTGAGCAGTACCAGCCTTAAGACGCGTAGAGCCCGTTAGAACTTCAGGTCCACAAGAAGGCTCAATAGCAAGCTCTGCCTCTTTACCCACCTCAGAGCCCTTATTACACGCAATAGCAACGGTTTTACAACCCAAAGAGCGAGCGTAGCGAAGTCCTCCAATAACGTAAGGAGTGCGACCACTAGCTGCAATTCCAATAGCAATGTCGTCCTTGTTCAGGGCAATCTTCTTGAGCTCCTCTTCACAAAGCTCAAGAGAATCTTCTGCGCCTTCAACTGCACGTACAAAGGCCTTCTCGCCACCAGCGATAAGACCAACAACCACGTCAGGAGAAACACCAAAGGTTGGAGGACACTCAACAGCATCCAAAACGCCCAAGCGGCCCGAGGTACCAGCGCCAAAGTACACAATTCTGCCACCAGCCTCAAGCGAAGAGACTGCCCACTCGATTGCCTGTGCTACCTGCGGAAGAACCTCTTTTACGCCAGCTACAACGTTCAAATCTTCCTGGTTCATAACGCTGACCAGCTCAAGCGGGGTCATCTGATCAAGTTCCATAGTGTTGGGATTTCTTGTCTCCGTGACAAGCTTTGTTAAATCAATCACGCTTTCACCTTCTGTGTTGTGATTTCTACGCAATAACGTCGTTAGCTATACCAGGCAAATCTTCATCAGAAGAAAGCGTAGCAACACGATCAGCTGAATCTAGCTTGCCAATATAATTTGTCGAGAAACGCTTAACGCTCTTCTCGTAGTTTCTGTTTACGTAAGCTGCAAAAAGCGCATCTACTACATTGAGCTGGGCAATTCGTGAAGACATTGCGCCGCTTCTCATAATGTGCTCAGTCTCTGCAACACCCAAAACATAGTCAGAGCGATGGATTAATTCCGAGTCAATACCACCACGAGTGATGGAGATTACCTTGGCGCCATTTGCTTTTGCAATCCAAGCGCACTCAATAGCTTCACGCGTAAGACCTGAGTAACTAACCACAATGGCAAGATCTTCTCGGCTCATGTTTTTGGCGTAGAGCAACTGAGAGTGGTAATCATCACTTAAGTTGCAGTTAATGTTAAGACGCATAAGCTTGAGCTGCAGATCTCTTGCAACCAGAAGCGAAGCTCCCATACCAAAAAGACAGATGGAATGAGCTTGCATCATAAGTGAAACAACCGAGTCAACAACCTGAGCATCAAGCAACTGCATGGTAAGTTCCAACGAAGAAATGTTCTTTGCAGTCACTTTTTCAATAATTACGTCAGTAGTGTCACCTGCGATAACGCCGCCAACAGCAATATCGTTGCTCTTGTTGCTTACTGCCAGCTCATAAATAAGAGCCTGCTGAAACTCTTTATAGCCACCACAGCCAAGCTTCTTGCAAAGCCTAACCACCGTTGATGCAGACGTATACGTTTGAGCAGCCAGTTTATGGATTGACTGACCAACTACTGCCTCTGGGTCAGACAAAATATAGTCAATAATATCGCGTTCAGCCGAACTGGCATTCTTGCGATACTCTTCCAGGCGTAAACGAACACCCCTCACGCAATCACCTCCGGTTGACTAAAACGTTTGACTATATTGTTTCACGTTGCCATAAAAATTTCATTTGTAAAGTAGGAGTGCCGTAAACGGTAGTATTGCGTGCGTAAGTGTAAGTACATGTTGTTCTTGTTGCATATACACTCACTTATGTTTCCCCAGCTTAATATAGAGACAATTGTCGTAAAAGCTTATTTTATTTTGGATATTTTTACATCAACTCATAAAAACTTTTACTATCAAGTAGACATTTGACTACGTAATACCTGATTAAAATATTTCATTATTTGCCTAAAAAATTCAAATTTAGATACCATTGACAGCTTTTTTGATACCGCTCGCAGTACGTTAACGTACCCATTATTTCAACTTACGCAAGCTAGCTGCAATTTTGATGGAACACACGTCATCATAAGCGCAAAATATCTCAGTCAATTGAGATAGCAAGTGTTTTACCTAAGGCAAACCCGAAGGAGACAATATGCGCGCCAACGAAGATTTGTACCAAAATCAAACCGCTCACTCTGAGCACTCGCCTAACGCAGGCTCCCCTACTGGACAGACCAGAAGACAATTTTTGAGTAGAAGTGCTCTTGGTTTAGCCGCTCTTGCAGGTCTTGGTCTTACTGCTTGCCAGACAAAGAGTGGCACAACTGCTGCTAAGGGAACCGCAAAAAAGGTTGATTACGTGGATGGAACCTTCCAGTACGAGAAGGTTTTTCCTGTTGCCAATTCTGATGACGCCTTTGACGACTCTCTTGTTACCAACCAGCTCAACAGCTTTGTCTGCTTTGCTGGCCAGGGCGCTGTCTATGTAAAAAGTTCCGAGCCTCAAAGCTTTGCACTCTTTATAAATGGTCATCAGGTGCCAACTGACAAGCTTGACGGTTCTTCTTGGAACCAAATTGACATCTCTGACGTAACGGTTAACGGCGATAATCGCCTGCAGGTCAGCACTGTTAAAGAGACCCAGGCAACCTTTGAAGTCAAGATTGGCTATCCAACACTTATTGACGGCACCAAAGACTACGCCGACAACGACAACTTCAAGCTGATTGACCAGATTATCAACGCAGAAATTGCTAACGGTTTTACCTCTGCCCAACTGGTTGTTACTAGATACGGCAAGATCATCAAGAAGACCAACTACGGTAACGTCAATTCTTACAACAAAGATGGCTCTCGTATCAAAGATGGCAAGGCTGTTGACGACAACACCCTCTACGATTTAGCTTCTAACACAAAGATGTATGCCACCAACCTGGCAATTGAGAAGCTTGTCACCGACGGTCAGCTGGACGTTTCCAAGAAGGTTCAAGAGTACATTCCAGATTTCAAGGACCAAGAAGGCGATAAGATCTTAGGTAAGAATGACCTTACCGTTCGTGAGATTCTTGAGCACCAAGCTGGATTCCCACCAGATCCTCAGTACCACAACCGCAACTACAATCCAGAGAAACCCGACGATCCGCAGCCAAACGCAAACCAGAAACTGTATTCTCAGAATCGCGATGAGATTCTACAGAAAATCATTGAGACACCTCTGCAGTACATCCCAGGCACTAAGACTGCCTATTCCGACGTAGACTATATGCTTCTTGGTTTTATCATCGAGAAGATCACCAATAAGCGCCTTGACCAGTACGTTAAGGAAGCTCTTTACGAACCACTGGGACTTAAAAACGTCACGTTCAATCCACTGGACAATGGCTTCAAGGCTGACGGAATCGCAGCTACCGAGCTTAATGGTAACACCCGTGATGGTCTCATTACCTTTGACAACATGCGCACAGACACCATTCAGGGTACGGTCCATGACGAGAAGGCCTACTACGCCATGGGCGGCATCTCTGGTCACGCTGGTCTGTTTGCAAACGCTTCCGACCTGGCAGTTCTTGTACAGACCGTTATGAACCGTGGTGGCTACGGCAACACCATGCTCTTCAGCGAGGACGTTCACGACCAGTTCATCAAGCCAAAGGACACCAGCGTCACCTATGGTTTAGGCTGGAGGCGTAAGGGTCATATTGGCTACCAGTGGGCCTTCTCGCCAATTGCAAACGCTGCAACCGTTGGCCACACCGGCTGGACCGGCACGCTCACCGTCATCGACGTCTACAACAACACCAGCTTAGTGCTGCTTACCAATACTAAGAACTCGCCTGTCATTGACAACAAGGTCAACCCTAACGACTTTGTAGGCAACCACTTTTTAACCGGCGGCTACGGTGTTGTGTCTACGCTGGCATTTGATGGCCTTGACGATGCAAACGCTGAGGGCAACAACGCCAAGCTCATGGACATGGTCATTGCAAAATACAAGCTCATTCAAGCGGAAGCAGATTATCAAACTGACCCCGATAAGGCTTCCTTGAAGGCACTGCTTGAGGTCTGTGACCAGAGGAAAGACTCAAAGGTTATCAAAGATTTCCAGGCAAGCGACTTGTACAAGACCATCTCGCAGTTTGTTGGTAAGTAAAACTCGTGTAAACAAGCTGTGAAGCGGGAATAAACACAGTACACGAACAAGGTACGATACACATCTTGTCTAGCAACGGCCCTCTCCTCCGTCTAGACACACCAAAGCCCGGATGTTATTGCGCGGCATCCGGGCTCTTTTTGTGTATGCGCTGACCTTGCGAGCTGCAAGGGTTTCTCGCCAGGTACGCTTGAATAACCAGTTAAAAAAGCAAGCCCGAAAAGTGCAAAGAATCTGTGTTTGGAACACAGATTCTTTAACAAAATCAGGCAAATTCACAGATTCTTTGATGTTATTAAGCAAAATCCACCGATTCTTTGCAGAAAACAGGCGTGCAACTTACAATGCGGCGAGAAAATCCTCTGCTTGCTTGGCAATTGCCTCGTGAACTTCTGACTCTGGCTCCCAAGTTCCCTCAGTCCAAGCGGTAACAGGAAGCGAGAAACCATTGAACGGCTCAACTGGCTTGGTGCGTAGAGCCAGGAACTGCTGCTTTACCACGGCGAGTGATCCTGCAACTTTGTTTCTGCCACCAACGCCGCTTGCGGTGACAACCTTACCGGCAATGGCAGTCTCAGATTTCTTCTCATAATCGGAAGTGAGTGGACGGCTCAGCCAGTCAAGGATGTTCTTAACGGTGCCGGGGATGCTGTAGTTGTACTCTGGAGTAAAGAGCCACACGCCATCAGCAGCCATAACGGCGTCTCTTACCTTCTGGACACCTTCAGGAGCTGGGAATTCTTCATCTTGATTGAGCAGAGGGACGTCCAAAACGTCAACAACCTCAATCTCTGCCTTGCCTTCAAGTGCCTTTGCAGCAACCTGACTCAGCGTCTTATTGAACGAGTTCTTACGGCCAGAACCGATGATAAATACGATTTTCTTCATGAGCAAACCTCTCCGTGAATGCTACGTGGATGTAATAAAAATCATGCACGAGCAAACCTGCCCGTACATGATTTGTGTACCCAAATGTTAGTTCTATAGTCGTATTTAACGGAAGTCCAAGACGTATTTAACAAAAGTCCGAGAAATCCACACAGCTCTCAAGCGCTTTTACCACCTGCTCAAGACCTACAAGGTCTTCTTGAGTAAATCGTGCAGCGCTAGGACTATCAATATCCAGCACACCAACTACCTGGTCACCCTCAAAGATGGGAACAACCACCTCGGAATTGGATGCAGAGTCGCACGCGATGTGTCCTGAGAACTGGTGCACATCCTCTACCAGCTGACTTGTCTTTGTTGCTGCAGCCGTACCGCACACTCCCCGTCCAAAAGGAATGCGCACACAGGCAACCTTTCCCTGGAAAGGCCCCAAGCGCAGCTCGGGAGAGGCTGGCTCCAACCCCGGCTCCGCACCCGACCCCGAGCCTGGCTCCACACTCGCCACCGTAGCAGGATCTACCAGGTAGAAGCCTGCCCAGTTAATGTCATCCAGAGCATCCCAGAGAAGAGCCGCAGCGTTGGACAAAACCGGTAGCCAGTGAGCGTCAACCTCGGCAAGCGAGGCAATCTGTTTTGCAAGTAAGCCGTAGTCTGCCATGGTTACTTCTCTGGCAGAATCTCAATCCAGCAGCCATCGGGATCTGCGATAAAGTAAAGGCCCATCTTTGGGTTCTCTTTGACAATGCAGCCCATCTCCTCGTGGAGTGTGTGGAAGGCATCAAAATCGTCAACGCGGAAAGCAATGTGCGTGTCTTTTCCGCCGTTATCGTAAGGCTCCACCCAACCGCGGTTCCAGGTGAGCTCCAGCTCAAACGGAGACCAATCGTTTACCAAAAACGTATTGGTCCAAGAGCCGTCCTCTGGTCCCTTAACGCGATCAACACGAAATCCCAGAGCCTTCTTGTAGAACTCGACGGTTTTCTCGTTATCCAAAACATGAGTGCAGCGGTGAACAAAACGTGCCTGCATAAATCCTCCTTTGTTGTGCATTCGACTGCGCACCTAATTGAGCACTTGGCAGTGGCTAGTTAAGCGCTTGGTCGCGGCTAGTTGAGCTCCTGCTCAAGCTGGTCAACAAGCTCGCCGAAGTACTTGAGCGCAGCATTAACAGGGTCTGGAGTTGCCATGTCAACGCCAGCGCCGCGGAGCAGCTCAATTGGGGTCTTGGAGCAGCCACCGGACAGGTAGCCGATGTAATCCTTGACCGCAGGCTCACCCTTAGAAAGAATACGCTGGGACAGAGCAATAGCTGCCGAGAAACCAATGCAGTACTGGTAGACATAGAAGTTGTAATAGAAGTGAGGGATGCGTGACCACTCCAGCTTGATCTCTTCGTCCAGCTCAATGCCAGGTCCAAAGTACTCTGCGCAAAGCTGACCGTAGCACTCAGAGAGAACCTCAGCGTTCAGAGCCACACCGTCAGCATTCATCTGGCTGATATCACGCTCAAACTCAGCAAACATGCACTGACGATAGATGGTGCCACGGAAGCCCTCAAGGAAGTGATTGAGGATGTACGCATGGCGCGCAGGATCAGTCTCGTGCTCAAGCAGGTAGTGTGAGAGCAGCGCCTCATTGCAGGTAGATGCAACCTCTGCAACAAAGATGGAGTAATCGGAGTAGGTAATCTCCTGGTTGTGGGACGAGAAATACGTGTGAAGGGAGTGGCCCATCTCGTGGATGAGGGTATAGACATCGTCGAGGCCGCCCTGGAAGTTGAGGAGCATGACTGGGTTCATACCCTTGCCACCTGCAGAATAAGCACCAGAACGCTTACCTGGGGTTTCGTAAACGTCAACCCAACGGCTCTCCAGACCCTTCTTGACCAGACCAACGTACTCCTCACCCATAGGTGCCAGCGCCTTAACAATAAGGTCGCAAGCCTCTTCGTAGGTGAACTTCATATCAACGTCATCAACAAGAGGAGTGTAGACATCCCAGAAGTGCAGCTCATCCAAGCCCATGACACGCTTGCGCAGGTCAACGTACTTGTAGAATGCTGGGAAATTCTGATGAACGGCGTCAATGAGGTTGTTGTAGACCTCAACAGGAATCTCGTTCTCTGCAAGAGCAGCCTCAAGGGAGCTTGCATACTTTCGAGATGACGAGAAGAACTGCAGGCTCTTGACCTGGCTGGTCAGAATTGCAGCGGAGGTGTTACGGAACTCACCAAAACGGCTGTAGAGCTGCTTGAATGCGGACTCACGCAGGACGCGGTCGCCATTCATCAGCAAAGGAACAAATGAACCGCTAGTCAGCTTATGAGTCTTGCCCTCAGAGTCAACAGCGTCGTCAAAGGTAAGGTCTGCGTCATCAAACATGGAGAAGATGTTGGTTGGCTGAACAGCAAGCTCTTCAGCACGTGCCAGCAATGCCTCTTCCTCAGCAGAAAGGGTGTGCTCGCGCTGGTTCAAGATCTTGTTGAGCTTACGACGATAGAACTCAAGAGCTGGAACCTCTGCATAGAACTTCTCGACAGATTCTGCTGGAATAGCAAGAAGCTCTGCGGCAAACCAAGAAGTTGCCTCTCCAACCTGTGTATATGCGCTGGTAGCATTTGCGACGTATGCCTGATACTTAGCAACACGGGTATCCTCGTCACTCTTGCGCTCGGCGTAGTTGATAATCTTGTAGAGCAGAAGGTTCATCTGATCTTCAAGCTGCAAGAACTCCAGAAGAGCCTGAGCGGAAGTGGAAATCTCTCCTTTGAACGCAAGTAGCTTTGGGCAGTAAGCCTTAAGCTCCTCAAGTCCAGCCTCAAACGCCTCATCACTAGAGAACATTGAGGACAGATCCCACTTATATTTGCTGTCAATTTCTTCGCGAGACTCGTATGCCATGAGCCTTCCTTTCTTGACCGGTCAGTATGTGCTGTTATTTAGTGTCCCACATCAGCGTTAATTTCATGCTAATAACAAGAAATTAGTTATAACGCATTAAAAAACATATAAAGAAATGATCCACAGTTAGTGGACCATTTCTAGTATTGAAAATATGGTCTAGTCAGTTTTATTGAGACTAAAACATTAAATAATTTATTTACTGTTTAATAACCCAAGTTTTTCCGCAATTTTGACAAACTGCCACCGTTGTAAGAACGGTCTTAGATTTTCTATTTGGATGAATAATTCGCCAAATTAGCATTGGAATTGTTGCCCATATCCAAAGAATTGGATGAAGCCACCAACCAATAAAAACCCAGTAAAGAATGCCATGTCTATTCTTAGCTTTTTCTGTAGCTGAAGCAGAAATAACAATACGTGTTGAATGACAATTTGGGCAGGTAATACTTGGTTGAGCGGACATAGTCGGAGCAACCTTTTCTCCTACTCTATCAAGCGAATCAGTAACCGGAAAGCCTGTCTCTTCTTCAATAACAGATGTTTCAGGTACGTTTTGCTGAGTACTCTCTTCCATAGTTCTTCCTTCCAAATTATCAGAACGACTTTCAAAAACCTTCAATCTCAAATTCTATTAAAAAAGAATAGCACCAAAATACAATTTAAATGGGTGGTACATTGGACAGTAAGAAGAAAAGTCTTTATTACTGTTGCCTTATCATTGCATATATGGATTCAGTACTTAACAAAAATAACTTCTAAATCTAATATAATTTAAAAAAGCGGTTCATATTGAATCGGAGTAATTACTATGACGTCTTCAATCATATTTTGGACTTTAACCGCAATTCTTGGCATTTGGTCTCTTGTACTTTTATCTGGTCATGGCGCTGCTTCAATTGCTGGATATAACACAATGACTGAAGATGAAAAGAAAACAATTGACGAGAAAAAACTCTGTTTTGTAATGGGCATTTCTATGCTCATAAGTACGTTGGTACTCTTTTTCATGGCCATACTTAGTCCAAATATAACAAACACAACAGCAATCATTGCGGGCAGTATTATCGCAATTGATGCGGCAGTAACGGTTTATATTGCAAACACAAAATGTAAAAAATAATAAAAACCTGACGATAGAATACTTGAAATTATTATCGCCTTTAGGCAATGACTCTTGTCAAAACAAATACAAAACATCCTCTCAAGCCACTCGCATCTATCGCCCTAAAGTCTGATAACGCACAAATGCAAGTAGACGTACAAGCACAACAATACAAAGCCCTACTGCAAGCATAGTTTCAACAGTAGCTATTCCGTCAAGCCATTGAAGAGGCTGGCCAAGTTCAGCTAGACATATCGATGTCTGCTTACACGCAATAGCGCTGATTACAAAGGGAAACGTAAATGCAGCGTGACCAGGAAAGAACGGTTTTGTAAGACACCTGATACACCATGCAAAAGAAACCACATAAATAATTGAAGCGATTACCAGCATAACTAAAAGAAACGGTACAAACTTTGGCATTATGGACTGTACATATCCTGCAACACATAAGCTTGTTGGAGCTGCATAAATACAAGCGAGCGACTCAGCAAAATCAGGCACTGGTCCATATTTTATATACTTTATGCTTACTACTATAAAAAGCACCACAAGACAGATAAATCCAAACCAAAATAAAACCGTACCAACACTGGTTTCAAAGTTGAACGCTGGCGCTGTAACACTGGCAACGACAATACCTACATACACAATGAACCAGCTAGCATGCACGTTTTCCCAATTAAATTTTGCAATATAGCGAGAAGTAAAGAGAGCTATGCACAGTATGTGCAACGCAATTCCTGTAAACCAAAATAACTGTGCTGCATCACCAATATCAGCCTTCAAATACACCGAGATCAGCATAACTGCCATCGGATATGTTGCGGAAACCGAAAGTCCAATCGGATCCGAGAGCTCTCGCAACACAGTTTTAGTCGACACGATAAATTTAAGGGTATAGAGAGCCAAAAGAGCAATAGAGAGTATGCCACAGGCAAGATAAAGGCCCTCGAAAGAAGTCTTGAAAAGATTTCCAAGTGCTGCAAAACCTAATGCAACACCACAAATAGCAACAGGAACTTTTTGGACATAGTTCATAAAGACTCTTCTATCTGTTTAGAAATCTCTTTTCTAACTTGAACACTTATACGATAGTGTATCTAAATAACCTCTTAAAGCTAAAATCAAATGAACCTCAACAACGACTTTCTGTCATAATGAGCATCGACGTTATTTCTAACAACAAACGTCCACAAAGATGAAAACGCAACGTGTACTAAATAAAGTATGCCAGAACCGGTAGGTAGCCCGGTCGTCTCGTAGATATGAGATAAGTAACCTTCCCTCCTTGGGTTGTCCGTTCTTTGTGTAACTACATACAAGGAGGAATTCCATGAATCGATCTAGCGTCACGCTAACCGTTTTATTTGATGCTCCCTTTTGGGTCGGCGTCTTTGAACGTGTTGAAGACGATAAGCTTACAGTGGCAAAAGTTATATTCGGCGCAGAGCCAAAAGACTTTGAAGTATATGATTTTGTACTCAAGAATTTTTATCGTCTTAAATTTAGTCCATCATTGGTTATTGAAAATAACCGCACCTTTGAAAATCCCAAACGAAAACAACGTGCTGTACGCAAACAGATGCAGAAAACTGGTATAGGCACCAAATCACAACAAGCTCTACAACTACAACTTGAAGCTAGAAAAATAGAACTTAAAAATTTCAACAAAGTACAACAAATAGTCCTAAAACAACATCAATTTGAGCTCAAGAAACAAAAACATAAAGAAAAACATCGAGGTCATTAAATACTCACTTTGCTTTCATGCTTACCGAGCTTCCCATTCTGTTCAAGCTTCTTATCAAGCCACCAAATTGAAATTGGAAGAATCTCATCAATGGGTTGAGTATTGTCCCAAATGTCGATAAATTCCTTTGTTTCTCTATCGTATAAGAACTTGCAATATACGCGAGAATCAAGGGCTGAAAATTCTCCACCATAGAATCCGTCATCATACTCAATATTATGAAAATAATAGTTGATATAACATCCGCCCATTTTTACCTCACTTAGTGGAAAATGCTCTCCAAAAAATACAATTTCCCAATCCATTCTCAAGTATGTGAAAAGAAGGATAAGGTCTAAAACTAATCTGAGTGGGTACTACATTGGACAGTAAAAAGTCTATGTCGTTGCTAACGAACATAACAATGAATGGACTCGCATTATTCAATTACCCAATTAAATTCGAAGGTATATAATTCAATTAACAAGCAGTTCGTTCCTGATTGGAGTGAATATGATGTTATCTTCAATTATATTGTGGTCCTTAACCGCAATTCTTGGCATTTGTTCTCTCATACTTTTATCCGGTCATGGTGCTGCTTTAATTGCTGGATATAACACAATGACTGAAGATGAAAAGAAAACAATTGACGAGAAA
>ERZ773083.370-NODE-370-length-38213-cov-13.983149_pt1 | contig 38213 bp, 44 predicted proteins | sample MGYA00511465_ERZ773083 | MGnify/ENA primary metagenome ERZ773083 (study PRJEB29015, sample SAMEA2738001) | human oral metagenome | biome: human oral; feature: human-associated habitat; material: dental | place: China | collected 2060 ... | reverse complement strand
ATTGTTCTATTCCATCTAAAACTGCATCTGCTAAATCTTTTTCAACAGCTGCCATGTTATAAAAAGCACCATGTAATTTCATATGTTGAAGTTTAGTTCCATTAGCTTTTGCAAAAGCATTTAAAGCACCTAATTGATACAACATATATGCTCTAGCTTCAGCAGGAGTTACTATCATTTTCCGTCTACCAAAACCTAACAAGTCTGGGTATCCAGGGTGAGCACCAACAGCAACATTATTTTCTTTTGCAATTTTAATTGTTTTGTCCATAATCAAAGGGTCACCAGCATGCCAACCACAAGCACAGTTTACACTAGTAACACATTTCATAATTTCTTCATCCATTCCAAGTTTGTAAGCTCCATAACCTTCACCAATGTCAGAATTTAGATCCACAAAAAATTTCATAATTTTTCCTCCTTTTGTAAAAAAAATTGGGTAATAAACTTCTAATATAGTTTCTTATATGTGATATAATACTTTTTTTATTTTAAATTGTCAATAAATTATTGATAAATTACATTATATGTTAATAATGTAAGATTATAAAATGATAATATAATTAAATTTTGTAAGATTATAATTGACAGATAAAAAAATATATGTTAATCTAAAATTATAGTGCACTCATAGCTTAACTGGATAGAGCATCTGACTTCGGATCAGAGGGTTGTGGGTTCAAGTCCTACTGGGTGTGCCATTTTTTAAAAAATAATTGACATAAAAAAAATTATGTGATATTCTAACTAAGTATTGTTATGCATCTGTGGCTCAATTGGATAGAGCATCTGACTACGGATCAGAGGGTTGTGGGTTCGACTCCTGCCAGGTGCGCCAGATAAAATGCCTGAGTGGTGGAATTGGTAGACGCACCAGACTCAAAATCATCTTCTATTATTTGGTTAACTAACCTTTAATACAGTTGTCCTTTTGGGTTTGTTGTTTGTAGACCATTCATTTTGCCCACTATTTTCTTTAAAATATTTTTTGCCTGAGTGACGAAATTGGTAAACGTAGTAGACTCAAAATCTACCGGTAGTAATACCTTATGGGTTCGAGTCCCATCTCAGGCACCATATTAGGTATCCTAAATATTTTTAGTTGGACTATGTTATGAGTAGTCCTTTTTATTTTATACTTTTTTTAAAGATTTTTCAATAATTTTTCCAGCTTTTTCTTTTCTTGTGTAATCAAAATGAGAATATATATTAGCAGTAGTTTGAATATCACTATGTCCGAGCCACATTTGAATATCTTTTAACTGAATATCTTGCTCATATAAAAGTGTTGCACAAGAATGTCTCAAATCATGTAATCTAATCTTTTTAAGTCCACATTCATTTATAAGCTTTCTAAAGGTTCTTGTAAGCCTACCTGGTTTAATAAGCTCACCATTCTCAACTACACATATAAATCCTTCCCATTTCTTAGTATAAACACTTTTAAAGAAGTATTTATCTTTCTTTATTCTTTCCATTCTCTGAATTATTAATTTTTTAACTGAATCTAGTAAAGGCATAATTCTATAACTACTGTCATTTTTCATCTTTTGCTTAGCAACTAATTTTTCTTTTTCAGAAGAAGTAATTTTAGTATTAACTAAAATAGTGTTATTATCAAAATCAATCACCGAAAATCTCAATCCTAATAATTCGCTTCTGCGAAATCCATAAAATATTGCTAAATTCATTTCTAATTCAAATTGATGTCCCTTAATATGATTTAAAAAAATATTTATTTCTTTTAAATTAAAAACTTCAGAGATGTACTTTTCTTTTTTTGGTCTAGGAATTTCTAACATTATATTTTCTTTTATTAATTTTCTTATATGTGCTTCAGTAAAAGTTTTTCTTAATAATGCATGATAATGAATAACAGTATTATTAGTATTTTTCCTTATGTTTGACAAGTAACTATAAAAATCTAATATATCTGCTACAGTGACAGCTTCTAAATCAAGGTTTTTAATAGAAAAAAATTTATTTATAATTCTTTGTTGGTCCCTATATGATTTATATGTTGGATATTCTATAGAGTTCTTGCTATTAGTTATAGATTGTTCAAGAAAATCAAGAAATTTTATTTTTTCCTTTTTTTCTATTTTATCTTCTTGATATGCGTCTTTATATTTTTCTTTTACTTCTTGAAAAAAAGCTTCTTCAATTTCCTCAGCCTTTTTTTTGTTCCCTTTTACTTTTAGCCCTGTACTCTTTGATTTACTTTCTTGCTCTTTTGTAATAGGATTTATCCAGTAAACAACTACATGATAGATTCCATTCCTTTCCCTTAATCTGTGGTTAAATTTTACTTTCATCTCTTTACTCCTCCATAGATAAAGAAGATGATTCCTTTTTCTTTGTCTTATCTCCTCTGATATATTTTATCAAATCTTCTTTGGAAATTAGATAAAGATTATCAATTTTTCTATTTTTAATTTCACCATTTCTTAATAACTTATATACTTTTTGTGTACCAATTCTTAAAATTTTAGATACTTCAGGTACTTTTAAAATATCAGGATATCCTTCTAACATATCAAATTTCTCCTGTTTTCTCATAATCTTTGTTTAGATTTAACAAATTCATATACTTATCATTTTTAAAATAAAAATCTTGTTTATATTCTTTATTATCAATACAAATTGAATTATTAGATAAATTAATGTGGCCAGTATCAAATTTTTCTAAATCATTTTTAATAGGCTCTAAATTACCACCTTCTTGAGTAGATATTAAAAATTTATTATTATTTCCAATTTCAATCTCTCTTAATATATTAGCTATGTGTTCGTAATGCTCTATCAGAGTAATGCATTTAACTCTTTTATTATCTACAATCTTTAAAATTTCTTCAAAATTTTTAATTTCTTCTATATTTTCTCTATGAGAATCACAGCAGATGAAGATTGTAAATCTTTTTGAATAATCTATCTTATTAATATCTTCTATTGTGATGTTTCTATCAATAAAATAGACATTACTACATTTTTCTCTATATTTATTAGTAACAGAATAAATTTCTTTATTAAAATCTAAAATAACAAAATTTGTATCATTATTTTCTAAAACAACAGGAATCATTATTGAGCTTGTAATTCCTGTTCTAGTTTTTGCAGTTATTAACAAATTTTTCTTTCTTGAATTAAAATCTTTAAAAATATTCATTGCTCCTCCTTATTACATTACCTAATTTAACATTAATCTTAACTCTTGTAATTTCTTTTTCATTTCTTGAATATTAGCTGTTATAGTTTCAACTCTTTTTTCTTCTTCTTCTATTTTATTTTCTAAAATTTCAGCTTTTTTTAATAGTTCTTCTTTTTTATTCATTTCAATCACCTTTCTTAATCCTAACTCTAACAATTCCCTTATCTCGTAAGATATCAAGATTATCAATTATAAACTCCTTAGATAATTTATAGTTAAATTTATTACTAATAGTTAAAAATCCTTTATTGTTAATAACTTCAGAAATAATATATTGGGTTTTATAGACATCTCCATTTAAAACAGATAAAAGAAATTTATCTTTATCAAATAAATAGTTATCAAACTCTAATATCATCATAATCTCCTAGAATTTAAATTTAATTCCTATTTCAACTTTATCAATATAATCACTTGTATTTAAAGATTTCTTTATTTGATAACTTGTGTTGAAACCTATAAAATCATTATAAGTTAGGGTAACTCCTAATTCTCCTATAATATTGTCTTTTGAATCTTCTTTTTTATCAAAAAATTTATACTTTTTCTTTTCCAAAAATTCTCTGTTATAACCTGTTTTAAGAGAAGTTTTAATACTAATATCATCTATAATAAAATCTTTATTTCCTTCTAATCCGAGAGTTGAATTAATACTGCTATTATTAATTTTTGTTTTTTTATTATTTTTTCTATTTTCAGTATTGTATCTTTGAATAGTAGTATCAATAAAAAATGATGGTTCCAGGTAATCAAAATATCCTATATATTTATCAAGAATATTTTTTCTGTACTTACCAAAAATTCCATAATATAACCCTTTTTCTTTTTCTTCATTCTTTTTTATTTCACTTTTACCTAAAAATCCAATAAAATTAAACTCTGAGGTAGTGTATTTTAAGTTATAAAAAAGTTGACCATAATAATCTCTTTCTTTAAAATCATTCAATCTTCCATTTCCAAAGTTTAATTTAAAACCTGCTCTACTCTTATTATCATGTGAATTAGAAATACCTAATAAAATTGAGAAAACATTTGGATCATATCTTTCAAATTTAAATTTTGTGTAATCAAGAATTATAATTTTTTCAATTTCTTTATTATCATTTTCAAGAATACCAACTAATTGCTTATTTAAAGAATCAATATAGGAATATTTATAATCTAAAAAATTTAAATCTTCTATTCTTTTATTTGTTGAGTATCTAATATAGTTACCACTAGCTCCTATACCAGAATATCCAACCATAAGGTCTCCACTATAAGATTGTGATAAATCAATATCTGCAAAAGCTAAATTACTAAATAACAGACTACTAATAAATAATAATTTTTTCAATTTTTACTCCTCCTCTAAAAAATTAAAATGGGCCTAACTTTATATAAAATATCTTTTTCTTGAAATTTTCCTAAATATCTGCTATCAAGGGAATGTGGATGCTCTCCTAATAAAAAATATTCACCATTTTTTAATATTATTTTAGATATCTTAGGAAGTTCTCTTCCTTTGCTATCTTTACTGAGAACTTTTGCTATTATTTCAGTATTATTTTTTATTAAACTTCCTTCTATTACTTCAAATGAATCTCCATTAATCCCTTTTATTTTTTTTAACATTGTTTTTGCTGATAATTCATCAGTTCCCATATAACCTCTTGAATATATAAATTCTTTATATTCCTCAGGAACTTTAACAATTACATAATCATCAATTTTATAATCATAACTATCAATTTTTTGATAAATACCTATTGGTAATGATTGAGAAATATTTAAAATATAATTATTTATTCTAAATATAAATACAGTACCTAGAACAATAAAAATAAAAACCCATATAGCTATAATTAGTTTTCTAAATTTTCTTTTAGATTTTTGAAGCTTTTCCATCTCTTATAGAATTCATCCTCCCAATTTTCATTCTTTGTTTCTAAAGCAGTTAATTCTTTTTCAATTTCAACTGCTTTTATTTGATCTTGAGGAGAATTAGCACCTATAAAAGCTAATTCAAATTCACTAAGATTAGGAGTAAAGTCTAAATTTCCTTCTTTAGATACAGCATAATAATCTCTTTTATTTTCTAAATTAGCTATTATTTCAATCTGCTTATTATTCAATCCAAAAGATTTATATGTATTATAAAACTGTTCATTATTTGCTCTTATATTAGGTAAATAAATAATTGTTTGAAAAGAATTAAGCAAAGCATCCTTTATATCAGAATGGGAAATGTCACTTAGTTGTTGTGTAGCTAATAAGATAGCCACATTTTTCTTTCTTAAAGTAACTTCCCATTCTTCAATTTTACTTGCAAAAGCTTTATTTTTTATAAGTCTTCCAAACTCATCAATTATTAGTAAAGTTGGTTTTCCTTCTGAATACATCTCAACTTCAAGTTTATGGAATATATATTTTAAAATTGGGATATATACTTTGCTATTTTCCATAAGTTTTTCAACTTCAAAAGATTGCCAGCTATATTCATTAGTAAATGAATCATAGTTTGAATCAAAGTATCTACCAAATGCACCATCTTTTGTATATTGATGTATTGCTAGTCTTAGATCTTCTGATTGAACTTGAACTTCAAATTGAGTTATAGTCCTAAGATCTTTTGGTAAATTTCCAACAGACTTTAATGCTTTATGTATTTCAGATTTATGTTCAGGGGTTAGTACAATATTTTCCTGTTCAAAAATTTCACATAGCCATGAATAAGCAAAAGTTCTCTCTAACTCATTATCAACATTTGCAAGGGGTTGAAATCCAAGTTGATCAGTTCCTAAATCATAAAATTTTCCTTTAATTGCTGTAGTTAAAACTCTTGATGATCCTCCTTTATCAAAGATAAAAACTTGAGAATCTTTATACTTTTTAAATTGAGAAGCAATAAGATTTAAAAAAACAGATTTACCTCCTCCAGTTTCTCCAAATACAGCAGCATGCCCAGTATCTCCAACATGCAAATTGAAATATACAACATCGCTTCCTTTACAACTATTTGCATAAAGTAAAGGACAAGAATTTAAATGATTGTTCCATTGATTACCAGAGTATATAGAATAAAATTGCATTATGTCAGTAGCAACCAAAGTTGGTAAAGGATGCTGTCTTCTGTTATGTATAAAATCACTTGGCATGCTACCCATAAAAGCTTCTAAAATATTTACACTTTCGACAACAGCTATAAAACCTCTATTTTGAATTATTGAGACAACTTCTTCAATTTTTTTATTTAGATTTTGAGGAGATTTATCTTTTATAATTACAGAAAAAGTATACTCCCCTATGTTAGTAGTTTCTTCTTGTAATGCTGTTAAAAACTCATCTCCTTCTTGTTTTTTATTTTCTGCTTCCTGGTTTACTTCAACTTCTATTTTTTGTTTAACTTTAAAAGCTACTAAAAGGTTATCAAGTCCTTTTATTCTTTTACCCGCCCATTTACCTGTTTTTCTTTCTACTAATTTTTGCCCATCAGCTGAAGAATATATTGTAAATCTAGTTGCACATCTAAATTCAAAGTTTAATTGATTTATCTTATCAAACATAGCTGGAAAAGTGTCATTTGGAAAAGATAATATAGAAACAATTCCAATGTAGTCATCACCAATTTTTGGAGGGTATCCATTCATTATAGGAGTGTCAGATAAATATGCATCTAACATTACTTCTTTTCTAGCAGGAGTAACATTTTGCTTATCATTTTGAGAAAAACAAGAATGAAGATAAGTTAAAGTTTCTTCATCATTTAATTCTTTAATTTCTCTAAAAACATTTTTAATTAAATTTATATAATTTCTAACTTCAGATTCAAATTCTTCAATCTGTTTGTTTTTTAAATTCTCATATTCTTCATTTTTACCTTCAAATAGTTTATCTTTAAGTCCAGTTATTAAGTCAGCTGGAGGAAGCCAAGACAAAGTTAAATAAAATTCACTTTCATAAAATTTTCCACTGTTATATTTATTTGCTCTTATATCATCCATTTTTTGCAATATTTTTTCTTTAAATTGAGATTTAATATAAGGAGTAGAACGTTTTCTACGAGATTCAACATTTAATTGCCATGTACCATTATTTCCAGTACTTCTACCAAAAGCATTATTTAATTTTGCTCTATCAAAAACTAAATCTACTTGCTCTAAACTTTTTAAATCTTTTCCTCTGAACTTGAAACATTTTAAATAACTTCCATTTTTATTATATATAATTCCATTACCAAGTAAAAATCCCCATGGCAAATAGTTACTAACTGAATCTTTATCGTTGTAATTATACTCTACTTCATTCTTTATAAAAAGAATTAAAGCAAAGCAGCATAGTCCAAAAAATATAATTGTATTCATTTTTTCCCACCCTACTAAAATTAATAATTTATATACTTTTTAAAAGTCATTTTAGAAATAATTTCCACAATTTTTGGATCAAATTTTGGATTAACTTTTATTAGAATGACTAAAGCTATATAAATAATAAAAAAAATAATAAAGACAGGAATACTTTTTAAAACAGTAGCACTTAAAACCAGAACTCCTCCCATTAAAACTGCTAAATTAAATGGTAGTCCCCAGAATGTTAATTCTTTAACTAAGAATTTAGGAACTGGAATTTTATAATTTTCATCCATAGATAACCTCCTAGTATAATCGGACAGATTGGCTGTTTATAATATTCAGCCAAGTTGTCTGTTTATAAACTTGTTTCATTGTTTTTATATTTAAAATCTAAAATATATTTACCATCTCTGTAATCTTTAACTTCTGCAATACTATCTAGTTTTCTAATATTATTATCAAGAGTCATTGTTAAAACTACATCAATAGTTCTTGCTATTAATTGTGACATTGGTCTATCATATTCATATAAAATATATGTTTCTACTTTTTCTAAACCACCATAACAATCATTAGCATGTATTGAAGTAGCTCCTCCTTGATGTCCACTATTATAAGCATTTATAAGGTCAAATGCTTCAGAACCACGAAGTTCACCAAATATAATTCTATCTGGATTAAATCTCATAGCACTTTTTATTGCATCTTTTGCTGAAAAAATTCCAGGAAATATTTTTACAAAAACAGTATTTTTATTTTCACTTTGTAATTCTCCAACTTCTTCAATAATATAGTGTCTTTCTTTATCATTAAATTCCTTCATTGCTTTTAGAATAGCATTAATAAAAGTTGTTTTTCCTGAGTTAGTTCCCCCAACAATTAACATATTTTTTTTATCTCTTACATAATTTTCAATTAAAATCTTTTCTTTTTCAGAAAAAGCCCCTTGTTTAACATAATCAGCCAAGCTTAAAATTCTAATAGACTTTTTTCTAATTGCACAAGATGGATTAGGAACAACAGGCTCAACTAAGCCTTCAAAACGACTTTCAGTTATTGGAAGAATAGTAGAAATTCTTGGATTTCTACTATTAATAACTTGTCCTTCTAAAGAAGCTAAAATATTTATTAAATGCCGAGTTTTTTCAGCTTCTGCAATTTTATTTGTAAAAATATTTCCCTGTCCTTGCTTGTATATAAAAATATCTCGGCTGGGATTAATGTCAATTTCAGTAATTGTGTCGTCAAAAAGGTATTCCCATATACCTAATTCTTTTAAAGTTAATTCAAGAGTTCTTTTAGCCTCTTCTAATTTATAATTAGTTTGGCTGCTCATTAATATCCTCTTCTTTCGTTTTTATTTTTTCTTTCTTTTTAAGCTTCTCATTCTCTATTTTTAGTAAAATTTTTTCACCAGCTTTTATATATTTTAATTTTATATCCTCATCAAGCTTAGTTATTAGAAAACCTACTAACAAAGAGTGATTATCTTTTAAAAAAATATTAAGTGAATCTTCTTCAAGAGTTAAAACATCAGTAATCATTTTTAAAAATTCTCTCTTAGTTTTTCTTTCTTCACTTTTTTCAGCAGCTTTAATTTCTCCTTTAATTTTTTTAGCTCTTTCTAAGTAAGTTCTCTTTATTCTTTCTTGTTTTTCTAATAAACTTTCTTTTTTCATTATTTCTCCTAAATAATCAGCCAGTCTGTCCGATTATGTAAATATCTTTTAAAATATAACCAGCCAAGTTGTCCGATTATAAAAAATAATATATCTGTTTATTGTCCACTAATTTTTGTTCTAAGATAATCAACCAAATTGTCTGTTTATATAATTTTTTTATTAAGACATGTTCAGCCAATCTGTCCGATTATATTTTATCTTTCATTACTAAAACTTATTTCTGTTTCATTCATCTTTTCAAGTAAGTCATTATTCATTTTTCTAATTTCTTTTGTATACTTGGATAAGTTTTCTTCTTTTTCTTTGATTTCTTTTTGATATAATTCATCAAAATATTTTTTAGCGAAATTACTTCTATTTGTTGCAATTTCTTCATATAAATCATCAGTAGCTTCTTTTAATGCAGTATTAAATATCTCTAACTTTTCTGTAAATTCCTCTTCTTTTTTTTCAATAACTTTTAACTTATTTAATTTTTCTATATCAATTTCATTTTTCTTAGAGAATTCTTCATTTATATCAGACTTTTCTAATCCAGGTAATTTTTTTGAATCATATCTTTTATCTTTATAGTAAAATAATTTTTTACCCTTTATTGGATTCTGACCTGTAACCATTAAAATAATATCTTCATATGGAAGTGTTCTTACTTCTCCAGGAGTCATTAATTTTCTAGGAACATATGACCAACTGTATGTTGGAACTAATTGAAAACCTCTTTTAGATTCATTTCTAACTTTTTCAGTATAGGTATCAAACATATCAGATAACATTTTAGGAGTTTTATCATCATTAGGGGTTAGAAATATCTGTATTGAACAGTTATCAATAATATAGTTGTTCTCTCCATATATCTTTTTAAATTGATTTAGGGATTGGGCAATTATAAAAAATTTAATGTTATATCCAGCAGCATAAGCCATAGATTGTTCTATAATATCTAATTTTCCTAAAGCTGTAGCTTCATCTATCATTAATAAAAGCCTATTTTTTTCAGGTGCAACTTTTGGGAAAAAGTAATTAATAAATTTACTAAAACCAGTAGAAAAAGGTTTTAACAGTTTCTGAATAAAATTAAGCTTTTTAGGAGCTTTAGTGTTAAATGACATCCTATCAGTTAATTCAAATACTACTTGAGTAAATATTAATCTTAATAAACTTTTTGTTCTGTATAAATTCTTAGGAGGAGTTACAAGGTACAAAGTACATTTTTCTTCCATTAATTGCTTTATAGTAAAATCAGATTTTCTAATATGTTGAGCTATTATAGGATCTAGGAAAATCTTTAATTTTTGTGTAGCAGTAGATAAAATACTTCCTCTTTCTCTATCAGGAGTTTTAAAGAAAGCCATAAATTCTCTTGCTACTAATGGATGCAATCTTCCTTCTAAATCTCTATCAGTCCCTTCATAGTTATATATCTTTTTAAAAAGTTTTTTATCTTTAAAATGTTTTAAATGGTCAAAACAAGCATATCCTTTAGATGGATAAATCATTTCACCTTTTGAATTTAACTTTATATCTTGTTTAGTGTCACCATTTCTTAATGCCACACCAACTTCATTTTCTTCCATTTCACGAGGAACACCTAATATATCAGCAATTTGATCTACTAATGAAATATTAGGAGGAGTTAGGAACTCCACAACATCAACTAATGAAGCTTTAGGGTTAGAGTATCTAACATGTAATATAATCCCATTAATTAAATTTATAGCTGATGTTATCCAGTGATCTGATTCCCCTTTACCATCAACATCTATTAATGTTTGTGAAATAACAGCAACATCTTCAAGTTCTTTTCCAGTTCCAATTGCTATAAAATCTAATGAATTAAATTGACAACTAATTCCATCAGTATCAAGAGGAGCAAAACAAAAAACCTTTTGTCCAAGAATGTGTTTTCTATATCCAGAAGTAAGTCCCCAAAGTTCTCCTTTAATATCATTAATAATGATTGAATTATCCCAATCATATGCTGTTGGAGTAGCAGAGTTGATACCTTTTCCCATACGAGTTGGAGCTCCCATAAAAGCATGTCTATCAGAGTGGTCTCTCATTATTTTTGAAGTATATGGATTACAACCTAATACAAGTCCATGAGGTCTATCAAAATCTAATTTTTTTATTTCAGCCCTATCAGCCCATCTAGCTGTTCCATGTACTGTGGAAGTATTTTTCTTACTTAATACCATTGCTATAATAAGAAAACCAATAAGTGATGTTATATAGACAACTTCATTAACATGCTTAATAGTTTTAGGAGCATTTTTTTTATATTTATATCTCCAAACTATATAAGAGAAGGGAGAATAAATTTTATAATTTTTAATTTTTATTCCACCAAGAATAGGGTTATAATGTACTTTATATGCAAAATATTGAGTTGCAAACCAACATTGAAGGAAGGCCAAGAGAAAAAGAATTTTAAAAAATTTAATGAGAAATCTTTTATTTTCTTTTCTATTATTAATTTTATTCAATTAGAAACCTCCTAATGAGAACTTCCTCCTCAATTGTTAGTACTATTATTGTTATTACTTCCACCAGGATTAGCAGCTTTATTTAACTGATTAGCTATATTTTTAGTAGAATTAGCAGCTTTTAAAGTTTTATATGTAGCTAACATCCCAATAGCTGAGCCTACCATTCCAACTGCGGTACCAATTGTGCTACTAACCAAACTACCAGCAGGTCCAGTTATGTCTCTTCCAGAAGTAGCAGCTCCTCCACTCATCATTGCACTAGCAAAAGCAGGAGCACGACTAACAAATATTTTTAATGTATAAAGAATAGCTTCATATTTTATTAAAAGCCACATAGCATCTAAAGTATAAAAACTAAAAGGTCCTGTATTTGGAATTAATCTTCTCCCAACTTGAATAAAGAAATACATAAACATAAGTCTGGTTATTTGTGAAGCAGCAACAGCTATAACTTTAGTTCCAACTCCTTCAGTTTTTTTCCAAGCCATAAATGAAATTAGAATAACAGAAAATCCTAGTAAAACATAAAACTCTAATTCAGCCATAAATAACTCAACAACTATTAAAACAGCTACAATTAATCCTATTGCAGTTACTATTGCCCAAACAACATTATAGATATGTATGTCTTCTATTGTATTGACTAGAGGTGTAGCAAAGAATAGCCAAAATCCTTCTGGTGTTAAATCTATATGATCAGCAGCAGCGGCATATCGAGCAATTGTTTTTGCAGCTCCTTTGAACATACTTATAAATTTGGACCAATTTATTATAATAAATTTTAAAAATCCCCATCTAACAACTCTTGCAAAAATATCATCAATTGGAAATTTTGTAGGAGCTTCCACTATTAACAATATTATTTCTAATACTGTAAGAATAGATAATAAATAATTAGCTACTCCTAATAATAAAGAAGCAATATTATTTATTGGTTCCATAGCTCTTTTAAAAATATTATCAAATGTATAATCTCCAACAAGTAATTCAGTAACTTTTTCTGAATTTCTTCTTATACCATTCTTAATTTTATCCATTTCAAAAGCATTATTATTTTTTTCAGCTATTTCATATTCAGCTCTCAATTTATCTAAATCTTGCATGGTCTCGACTACTATTCCATATCCCTGTCCTTCTCTAATATAGCCCATATTAGTACCATATCCATATTCTATTTTTTTACCTGAATTTTCAGCTTTATATTCAGGTGGTAATCCACGAGATGGAGTACCAGCATAAGAAGAAAAAACTAAAATGAAAAATACAAGAATATACAAAATTTTTTTCATATACCCACCTTACCTACATAACAAATTCAGTATATGTCCCAGAATTGACTCTTTTTCTTTTATATTTTCTTTCTTTTTGTAAAAACTCTACTGACTTAGCATCATTAATTTTTTTTCTTTCTTCTTCAAGTTCTTCTTTATGCCTTCTTATAGCTTCTTGATATTTTAAGGTATCATTTACTTGATTAACAGAAGAGTAAAGAGAACCTAAAATTTCATTAGTTAGTTGCATTGCTTGGACATTTCCTTCAACTACACGGTTTTTACTATTAAATTCTTGTAAATTCTTTTTTAATTCAAGACCTTTCTTTTCAAGTCTTTCAATTTCTTTATCATAACTACCTAGTCCAGATCTCATAGCTTCTAATTCTCTGAGTGTTTTTTCATTTTCATTAGCTAATTGATTAGGGTCTAATTTTGAATAATCTAATTTAAATTCACTTTTCCAATTTTTTTGTAAATTTCTAGCTTCTTTAATTAATGCTTCACTTTCTCTTTTTATAGCCAAGACATCTTCTATATCCTTTTGAGATATGCCTAAGGTATCATTTAAAACAACATTAGCCCATTTATTTAGATTTAAAGCATCATTTTTTAACTGGATAATTTGGTTTTTAGTTTGTTTAATATTTTCTATTGTAGCTTTGGCTTGTTCTATTTTAGCTAAAGTATTCATTCTAACATTTTGTCCTACTTCTACTACTGGTTTAGCAGCAAAGGATATTACAGAAGCTAAAATAAAAATACTAATAAATATTTTTTTCATTTTTATCAACTCCTTTGATTTTTATAAACAGACAGATTGGCTGATTATATTTATTCTGATAAATAATTTATAGACTTATCATATTTTTCTAATATAAGATCTTCTTCTATCATCAATGTAGCTCTTGAACCAGCTTCAACCCAAATAGTTGGCTGAACCTCTAATACCTTTGATGTATATTTATCAACTGTTTCAACAGTAGTTCTTCCAGATTCTTCACCAGCTCTACTTAATGCAGAATTACCATCTTTTCTGTAATTACCATTGTTTGTTAAAGCTCCATCAGCTCCACCAACAACACCAGCCATAATAATTGAGCCAATTACTTTTCCTAAATGTAAATCAACATCTCCAGTAAGTCCTGAACGACCCTGAGCATCAGCCACACCCATAGCACCTAAATTTATTGATTTTCCGTTTGGAAGAGTTAATCTATTAAATACAGCTTGTACTCTTGTTTGACCCCAAGAAACTTCAGAAGAAAACTTACCATATAGTTTAGAACCAGCAGGTATTAGTATTTCAGTTCCTGTCAATGTATCATATATATTTTCTCTGACCATAGCACTAATACTTCCTGGCAAATCACTATTTATAGAACTTGTTATAACAACTGGTATTAATGTTCCAGTCTTTACTTCAAATTTTGAAATAGGAGGAGTCAATGGATTTTTTAAAACAAAATTATTAACAGCAGCATTTTTTAAAAATTGTTTTTTCTCTTTTTGCATATTAGGATTAGTATTATTATCTCCAATACCAGCCATAATATAATCTAAATATTCTTTATCACTAGAATATGCAGGAGTGCTAGTTTCATTTTCTGAATAAAGCTCAGATGTTGATACATCTCCTATTTTATTTGCATTTTTTTTAAAAGGAGCTTCTCTAGCATCATAATATCTTTGAAGTTTCTTTAATTCTTGAGCTTTCATATATTCTTCAATAGGATCAGGTTCAGTAGCAGGGATATTATATTCAGGATTTTCTATATCTGGATCTTCTTCTTCATAATTATTTTTTAATTGCTCATCTACAACTTTTAAGGTATTTCTATTAGCATAATCAATATCTTTTAGTTCTTGCCCAACTTCTTTTTCTTGAAGATCTTCCTCAACCTTTTCTTCTTTATTATCATTTTTACCAAAACTTCTAAAAGCTCCAAAAAAACTAGCAAGAATAGCAATAACAGCAAATAAAATAACAATACCTTTGATAATGTTTTTAATATTTAAGGTCCTACCTTCTTTACTTTTAATAATATTTTTTGCATTTTTATTTAAATCAAATTTATCTTCGTTCATATTAATCACCTATTAATATTTGAAGTTATTATTTTTTATATAAACTGTTTTTTCTCCGAGTTTTAATACAGCTTCTTTGAATAAACGGTCTATAACAAATAATTTTAGTCCACTGTCATTTTCAACTACTCTATAAGTTACAATAGCTAATTCCCCATCATCAGCTTTAACAAGAAAAGCTGGTAATTCTTGAATTTTAGCTGGCATAAATAAATAAGTTTTTTGTCCATCATCCATAATTTGTACAGGAGTCCAGTTATATTTTTTAGATATTGAATATTTATTATTTAAATCAGCCAAATTGAGAGTAGCAATAGTTTCTGTAGTTTTTGCAATTTGTCTTTTTCTAGTTTCTTCTTTTTGTGGATAAAGAAAATTTATTATTGTATTTCTATCATTATAAGTAGAAGTAACTTTAAAGTAATAAAGATTTTCATTTGTTTTAACAACCAAATCAGTATTAAGTCCTTCATCAACAACTTTTATTCTTACTGAATGTCTATCTTCTATTGTATTAAAACTAACATTATCTCCAGTCTCAGAGTACTCAACAATTTCATTTCCAAAAGTAATAACAGCTTGATGTAATGGAGCTACATATATTTTATAAGTATCACCAGGTTTAAAAGCTACATTTACTGGTTCTTTTTTACTAGCAGCTTTTTTTAAATCAATTTCTTGAGCATTTGCTAGTATAGAAAATAGTAGTAAAAAAACAAATACTAAGCTTTTTAATTTTTTCATTCAAAAACTCCTCCTAATATATTTCAAATTTAATTCCTTTATTAGATTATTTTTCTAAACTCATCGATAAATCAGTTATTACAATTCCCAATGGGTTTTTTAATACGGCTTCTTTATTACTAGGCTCTTTAAGTTCATATTGAAGAATTCCTACAAGTGTATTAGAGCTTCTTAACTTTCCAGATTTATCATAAGTTCTTTCTATCCATCTAACTTGAAAACTTTTTTCTGAAAATCTTAAAGTAGATAATATTTCAATATCAACAGCATATTCATCCTCAATCATTTTTGCATAATTTGAATCTTCTAAGTATTGATCTAGTTTTCTAATACTTTTTTTAGTAAGAAAATATCCTAAATCTTTTTGATTTTCTTTATATAAAACTAAGTCTGTTGGTAAAAATCTGGCTTTAATAATAAAATTATTAATAAAGTAAATTAAAGATTTATCATCAGGATTATATACAGTTTTAGTTAAATCATTTACTTTACCAAAGAAAGTGTAGTTATCACCATTTTTTTCAACAATGTATACTTTTTCATTTGCTGAAAAGCTAATCATTCCTAAAATTGTTACAAGAAAGATAATTATAAGAGTCAGAGCATAAATAATTTTTTGTTTATTCCTGTTAGTCTTGGCTAAATCAATGTATCTGTCAGGAGCTATTGATTCAATTTCTATTCTATCTTTCTTTTTAATTTTTTTCTTCCAGCTCCACATTAAATCATTACTCCTTTTGTTAATCCTAATTTATCAAGAATAAGATCTAAATTCCCAAGAACAGCACAACCACAAATTATAGAGATAGCAATAGTCCAGTTAATTCTGCCAGTCCAAGCTGCAAAGACAGCTCCTATAATAGCAATGGCAGCAATAAATCTAAAAAGATATACAAGAAATTGAATAAAAGTACTCATCAACTCTCCTACACCTAGTCCAAAACCATTAGCATAAGAACTTTCTCCATTAAAAAGAAAAATTAAAATAAATAGACTAAGAACCCCAATTTCTTGTTTAGAAAATTTAAATTTCCCTAATAAAAATTTCATAAAATAACCTCCATTTAAAATAAAATAATCCAAAATATGTTAAAATATTATTGGTAATAGCGGTATTACTAATTCACTTAAGGTTTAAGTGAACATATTAAGAGATAAAAAGATACAAAAAAATTTGGAGGTCAGATTTATGGGAAAAAAAGGTAAAAAAGAAGTTAGTCCAATTGAACTTAATGATTTAGAAAGAATAAGAGAGTATTTTGATGAAAAAAAAGATAAGAAAAAATATTTAAATTTCACAGTGGTTTTAGCCATGATTAATATAGGAGTTAATATAGCTTTGAGATACTCAGATTTAGTAAATTTAAAATTTGAAGATATAAATATTAGTATGAGTACCGCAGATATTATTGAAAAAAAAACTAAGAAAAATAAAACAGTTTTTTTTAATGATTTTTGTATAAGTGAATTAGAAAAATTAATGAATTTTTATAAAGAAAAAGGAATAAGAAAATATAATAAAGGTTATATTTTTAAATCTTTGTATGCTCCTTATTTAAAGAATAATATTGATAAACCTATGGCAATTCAATCATTCAATAGATGTTTAACTAAGGCTCAAATTGATTTAAACCTTTCTTATAGTATAGGTTCTCATTCTTTGAGAAAAACATGGGGATCAGTAGTTTACAATAGTAGTAAAGATATTGGAATTGTTATGAAAGCCCTCAATCATTCCAGTGAAAAAGATACATTACAATATATAGGAGTTGATAGAAAAGTACTAGAGGAACTTTTTAAGAAAAATAAAATTTAATTAAATTATTGAATTAAATTTGAACTTATGGTATTATTATAATAAAAATATATGTTCACTTAAACCTTAAGTGAACTTTTTTATTTTTATATAAAAAATCATTGAAAATAAATAAAAAATATTAAGAAATATTTTTATAAAATGAAGAGACAGCTTGGCTGATTATTCAAAAAAATGTTTTTTTATATAAAAAATTTATTGACATTAAAGTATAAATTTAATATAATAAAAATATAAGATTAAATGAACACTTTTTTAAAAATAGTATATTATTTTTATAAAGATTTGTAAAGGAGAATGATTATGAATGTAAAAAAATCTTTATTAACAATAGCTCTGACTTTATTTATAGGATGTACAGGATTAAAAGAGTTTAATGAGAAATTAGCAAATATAAATAATAAATTAAGTGGAACCTCTCAAAGTACCACTAATGAAAAAAGAGTTATAAATTTAATTGACACTACAAAAAGTAAATATGGAGAATTTGAGAAATTAGAACTTGTTCAAGATAAAGATGGCTATTGGTCATTTAGTTTTGAATACATAAATAAAACCAATACACCTCATATATTAGAACTTATCTTTGTATTTAGAGATAAAGAAGGAGATACATTTAAAGCTATGGTAAATAGCAATCCAAAAGTTGAATACTATGTAGATGGGAAAAATGAAGCTTCACAGGGAAAGAAAAAGGAAAAAAATATAAGTTTAATGATTAGTCCAAATGATGGCAGTACTTATGTAGAAACTAGAGTAAAAACAAAACCACTTTAAGATAAAATTTTTTTAGAAGGAGGAGAATATGTCAAAGAAACAAGTAATTGGAATAGGATTAACAGCTTTATTAGTAGTTCTTGTAATATATAGTCGTATGGAACATAATAAAGAACAAGATATTAAAAATCTTTCTTATCAAGAATTAGAAGAAGAGTTAATAAAATTAGAAGAAGAATATGATAAGAAGCTTTTAATGATATCAGAAAAAGAGAAAGCAGATATGGAAAGAAAATACACCATAATTATGCAAGAATTAGAAGAAAAAGATAAAAAAGAAAGAGATGATAGAAAGGCTGAGGAAATAATAAAATATTTGAAATACCGAAAAAATAAAGTTGATCCAAAAGATTTAGGTACTGGATATTGGGATCCAAATTTAAACAAATGGATTGATACTACTTCAAAACCGGTACAACCAAATGATGAAGGTGGAAATAGTTTAAATGATTCAGAACCAAGATAGTATACTGGCAATATACTATACTGTAAAAATAAAAACCAAGCATACTGGCAATATGCTTGGTATAAGTAAGAATATAACTTATAAAGTAAGCAAACCTATAAATATTTATACCTTACCTTTTGTATTGTAAAAGTTTTTATAGGAAATGTCAAGTTCTTTATTGAAAATAAAATAAAAAAGGAGAGATTACTATGAGGATACATTACAATAAAGATGGAAGAATTTTTATAAAATTAAATTATAAAGGAGAACATATAGAAAAGATTTTTCAAAATGAAAAAGAATACAATGATTTTTTACTTTCTATTGAGATGAGAGGATAATATGAGTGGAATAGTATCAATAAATATAACTATTGTGAATGGAAATATTCGTCAAGCCAGGCTTCATTTTAAAGATGAATGGTTTAAAGAATTAAAAATAGATAAAAGGAGGAGAGCTTTAATAATTTATAATAACAAAAAAAATTTAAAAGAAATAATAATAAAAAAAGCAAGTTATAGAAGAATAATTCAAAAGGTTGAAAGAGGAAATTTTTTCTATAATTTAGAATTGATAAGAACTATAATGACAGATAAAAAGTTATTATTTCCTAAACATTTTTTGAGGTTATTTGAGGAATTAGAATTAAAACAAAATTTTAAATGTAGTTATAATTTAGAAAAGGGGGAATTAAAATTGACTTTACCAAATACTACTAGAAAAAATGTGATTTTATTTAAAATAAATAAAGGAGGGGTTGGGAAAACTTTTCTTACTTCACAAGTAGGAGTTGGGCTAACTTTAGCTGAACCTAATAAAAAGGTTTTAATTATCACTTCAGATAGCCAAAATAATATATTAAATTTCCTAGATAAAAATGACAGTGATGTATCAAATGGATTAATAAAAGATGTTTTATATGGAAAAGGTGAATATATAAAATTAAGAAAAAATTTATACTTCTTGCCTCTTGAGAATGCGAGATTTGGAAAAATATTTTTAGAAAAATTAAAAGAATGGTTAGATTTGAAAAGAAGAGAGTATGACTATATCTTAATTGATAGTATACCAACAATGAAGATAGATGAGGAATTTGTAAATTTAGCTGATTACTTTGTTATTCCTGCTTTTTTTGATGAAGCTACAACTCAAGGTATAGTTAATTTAATAACTGAAATTGATAAGGATAAAATAATCGCAATTCAGGGAAATAGATATAGAAAAAGAAAAATTGAAAATAAATATAAAGAAAATTTAGAAAAATTAATAAAGCAAACAAATATAATGATAAATGAGCCAATTCCTGATTTATCTTTTATTTTAACTATGCTTGATAATAAGAAGAGCATATTTGAATACTCAAATATAAAAATAAAAGAAGTTCAGAAAATTTTTGTAAAATTAATACAAAAGATAGTAGAGGTGGTTAATAATGGCTAAAATGGAGGGTATATTTTCAAAATTAGCAAAAGAATTAGAAGTAGCTCAAAAGGAACTTAAAGTAGAAAATAGCAAGGAACTTGTATTAATGGAAAAAGATTCAACAGCTTCTTTAGAAAAAACAATATATGATGTTTATATGAAACAAAGTTTTAGTTATATAGATGATATTGTAGAAGATGAAGAAACTAGAGACTTTTTAAAAAAGAATACTTTAAAAATATTAGTTCAAGATAATACTAATAAATTAGTTTTAGGAAAGATTTTACAAGATGTTTTTTATAGAATTGGTAATTCAAAAAATGGAGAATATGGTAGATGGCTTAATAAAACTGGAATTCCTGAAAGAACTGCACTAAGATATAGAAATAGATATAATTTTTTTAAAAAACTAGAATCATTCAATGCAAAGAAACAGGTATTGATTATGTCTCATGAAATGATTGAGCAAATTATAAAAAATGATGAAACAGAAGTTAGGGCAATACATTTATTAGAAACTGGTGCAGACATTGGAAGAATAAAAAAATTATTAATAGAAATTCAAGAAAATGAAGTTATAGAAATAGAAAATACTAAAAGTACAGATAAAACCGAGTTAAATATAGATATTTTAGTTGATGACGTAAAAACTAAATGGAGTCATATACCAGAATCAAAAAAAGAAAAAGTAGAGGAATTATTTAAAAAAATAAAAAAATTATTAGATGAATAATAAATATTTATAAGGAGATTTTAGATGTTAGATAAAGTTATAATAAATTTATTTGGAATAGATCTTTACTTTATGGATCTATTAACCATAGCTGTAATACTACTATTTGCACCATTAGTTTTAGTAAAATTAGATAAAAATAGTGAAGACAAAGAAGTAAAGAAAAAAATTGTACTAAGAAACTTTTTATTTATTTTATGTATAACAGGAATTTTTTTAAGTGCAGCTGATAGAAAAATGCGTAATGAGCATAAAATTAATGTAAATCAGATTATAGTTTTAGATGAAAAAGCTGTTAATGATGATAGAAGTTTTATATATCTTGTAACAGAAGAATTTAAATTAGGAGTTGATGTAGTTGTTTTGATGCCACAAAATTATAACAAAGAAAAATTATATAATTTAGCTGAACTGTATAACTATAAGATTTTAACAGAAGATACAATGGAAGTTAGATATGATAAAGAAGTTAAAGGCATTGAAAATGATAGAATAATTTTTAGAAAAAAGTGATAGAAAAGAATTTGTAAAAAAACTAAATTATAAAACAAAAAAGGCTAAGTTTTGAATAGTCTGAGGGGAGAACATAGCCTTTTAAGTTTTAAAAGTATTTTTTAGCAATTTATTATACCATAAAAAATAAGGAGAAGAAATGGAAAGTTTAAAAAAGATAACAACAGATGAATTTTTAGAAAAATTTGATAATGATACATTAGAAAATGAAGATTTAAGAGCAGTTCATTTTCAAAGAACTTTTGAAGATACAGACAACAGCTATTGGAAAGAAATTGAAAGAGGAGAATATTATGAAGTATTCAAGATTGTTATAAATAATTTTTTAGAAAGATATTTTATAAAAACATATTATGAAACAGGACCAGTATTTGAAGTGAAATATAAAGAGAAAAGATGAATTATAATCAAGAAGAATTAGGATGTAATGGAGGAAAATGTTTATGAATGAATTTAATGAGTTTATAGTAAAAATTAGTGAAATAAGAAAATATATGTTTTTGACACTTGTTTTTTTATTTCTTATGCTACCTGTTATATGTACAATTTCAGTAATTACGAAAAGTAAAAATGAAAATAAAAATAAAGAAGACAAAGAAGATAAAGTAGATTTTATTTTTGAAAAATTTACATGGATATTAATTTTCATAGGTTTTTATATTTTACTGAGAGAATTTATATATTTTTAAAGAAAAAGGAGGAAAAATCCAAAATGGAAAATAAAATTTTAGAATTAATAGTAGTCTATTCACTTTTAATTATATCAGTTATTATAAATATTATAGTATCAATTAAGGTATTGAAAAGAAATATTTTTTTAACAAAATTTACTAAAGAGTTTGAAAAAGAAATGAAAGAGTTAACAAAAGCTATAGATAAAAATAATGAGAAACTTTTAAAGATAGAAAAAATATTAGGAACAAGGGAAGATTTATAAAAAAGAAAAATATTTAGTAATAAATATATGGAATAATAATTTTTAGAAGAAAAATAAAAGAAGGAGTGGAAAAATGTATGATGACTTTTATTGGAAAGTGATTTTAACTATGATTTTAATAATGCTTGGATTTGGAATCTACATTGCATTAAATAATGAAATGGAAGAATATCCTCAGAGAGCTAAATCTTATTATGAAGAACAATTTATTAGTGCAGGAGATATTCTTATAATCAATAAATATACAGATGATTTTAAAGCTGATATCATTAAATATGGGGAAAGTAAAGGTTATAAATTAAGAGAGACTAAAATAGAGAATAACTATTTTACTGATGATACAACTTTAATATTTGAAAAAATAAAATAAAATTTTTATATAAAGTTAAAGATTTGGCAAAGAGAAGTGAGTTAAAATACAGAGAACTACACTTCTTTTTTTATTATTTATAACTTGTTTTATAGCTATAAAAATAAAATAATATCTTTTATAGAAATTAAAAAATTATTAAATAAAAATCACAAAGTCAAAAGGAAAAAGTTAAAACTTTTTCAACAGATGAAGTTAAATTTATTTAGCTTCATCTACCACGTATCGTTTCTACTTTTTTGTAAAAAAAGAGAAACGAGGAAACGTGCCTTGATTTTGAAATCAAGGACATTAAATTTATTTTTTAGATTATATATTGAAATAATTTATTGAAAATATTATTGAAATGTGTTACTATAATTTTATTAAGAGAATCACAGAAAAAATTCTTTTAATGTATTTTATACTTATATTTAAATATATAGTAATATCTCAAATTATAATTATAAATAAATTTTAAAGTAAAATGGAAAAAACCAAAGCCATACTATTTTTAGTATGGCTTTTTTTATCCTTAAAGGAGTTTAAAAATGTCAATATATAGTTTTAATATTTCTAATTCAAAAGATGTAAATAAAAATGAAATAAAAGCAAGTGAACACCATGACTATATATCAAGAAATGGAAAATATTCCCCTGAAGAAGTTTTAGAAAAAGAAATTTCAACTAAAAATGCTGAAGAGCATTTAAAATATATAGAAAGAAAAGAAGCATTTAGTAGAAAAGTTGAATATGAAGATTTAGTGTATAGTGAAGATAGAAATATGCCTAAATGGGCTAAAGAAAATTCAAATATATTTTGGAAATCTTCTGAAATCTATGAGAGAGCTAATGGAAGAACTTACAGTGAATTTTTAATAGCATTACCTCACGAATTAAACAATGAAGAAAATAAAGAATTAGTAGATAAATTTTGTATGGATACCTTTGGAGAAAGTTTTGTATATAGTTATGGCATCCATTCTAAACCTTCAAGTGAAGAAAATATTCAAAATATACATGTACATATAATGTTTTGTGAAAGAAAATTAGATGGAATTGAAAGATCTCCTGAACAATTTTTTAAAAGATATAATCCAAAATATCCTGAAAGAGGTGGAGCAGCAAAGGATCGTTATTGGAATGATTATAGAATGTTTAAGGTTGTAAGAAAATCTTGGGAAAAACTCTTAAATGAAAAACTAGAAGAAAAAGGACTAGAAAAAGTTAGTTGTGAAAGTTTAGAATTTCAAAGATTAGAAGCTAAAGCTGCTGGAGATATATATAAAGAAGAATTTCTTGATAGACCTCCAGTTAATTGTGATGGAAAAATTTTAATAAAGTTAAAAAAATATGGAATGGAGTCTTTAACTAAAAAAGAGAAAGAAGAGTATGAGTTATTTGAGTTAGCTAAAGAAATAAAAAAGAATGCTGAAGAAATATATAAAATGAGATTATCTCAAAATAAAGAAATAACTCATGGGGATTATATTAAGCAAGTACTATATGACAGAGCAAAATATAGTTATGATAAGGCAAATAAATTCAATTTAGAAGAAACATATTTTAATCTTTATGAAGCTATGAATAGAGTACATAAAAATGAATTTTTTGGAATAGGAAGCATAATAGATTCTGAGGAAAATCCTACTTTAAAAACTATGATGAATAATAATTTTTATAATGCAATAGATAATTTAAAAGAAGAAGGAGTGTATAAAGAAAATTATAATAATATACCTCAAAAAATTAAGTATGATGAATCTTTAAAGCATAATGATTTTTTCTTTGAAAAGGCTGATATAAAGTATTTTGATAAAATAAGTGAAGATACGAGAAGTGAAATTAATACTTTGAAAAAAGAAAAGAAAGAGTTAATCAAAAATTATAAAAAAGAGTTAGATAAAATTGATAAAATACACTTTAAAGAATTTTTAGAAAAGGCTGTAAAAAATTATATTGTTGATGAAGATGTAAAAAAATTAAATCAAAAATATAAAGAAATAGCTAAGCTGGAAGAAGAAATTAATGGAACTAATAAAAATCTTTTAGGAAAAGTAGCAGGTAAATTTTTATCTGTAAAGAAAGTTGAGCAAAAGAAAAAATTAGAAAAACAAATAGATTCAAAAAGGGAAGAAGTATTGTATAAGAAAGGTGTTTTTGATGAGAGATTAAAGTTTTATAATAATTTTGAAAAAGAAGCTCCAGAAGCCCATAAAAAATACAAGAAAATATTTGATAATTTTAAAATAAAATTAGATTCTTTACAAGAAGAAATTATAGTAAGAGAACTATTATTAGAAACTAGAAAAGAAGAAGAAAATAAAATTTTAAAATTAGAATATGAAAAAGCAGCCAAGAAAGAACTTTTTACAGAAAAGAATGAAAATAGTAAGGAACAAAAAACTAAATCTGAAAAAGAAAATAAGGATGAAATAATAAGTGAGTTAAAACATAATATAGGTGGATATTGTGAAACTAGAGTTGATTTAACATTGAAAAAAGAACAAATATCAAACTATAAAAAATTATTAAAAGATAAAGAAAGAATTGAAAAAATTGCTTTAACTAAAAATACTTCTTATAAGAATATATATTTAAGATATTCTGAACTAAAAGATAAATTAGAAAAAGATTTTAATAAAGAAATATTAAAGTTAAAGGATTATAAATATAACTTTACAAAGGTCCTTAGAGAGGATAAATACAAAATATCAGAATTATTATACGAAAATATATCCTCTATTTTTAAAAAGGAAAGAAAAAGATTATTTAGTAAGTTAGATGAAGAAAAAAAATCTAACCAGGATTTTAGTAGTACCTTTAAAAAAATTAAAAAACTTAGAATTGCTGTAAAGGCATTAGACATTTTATATAATAAAGAAAACTCAAAAGATAGCAAAGGTAAAGAGAAAAATGATATATCAGGAGAAATTAAAACAGCAAAGCAAATAAAGGTTGCTGCCCCAAATCTTGTAGAAGATAATGATATTAAAATTGAAAGAGTAAATAAAAGCAAAATTACTACTTCAAAAGATAAAAACCCTGTTCAAAAAGAAACAGGAAATGTTTATATTGATATTCCTAGAAAGAAGAAAAGAAAAAAGAAAGGGCTTTTTGATGATGAGTATGATGATTATGAAAGAGATTAATATTGAAAAATATTAAAAAAATGATATAATAAAATTATAGATAAAGCAAAAACAAAAACTTTTTCTATAATGAGAGCAAGAAAAATTAAATAGTTTACAATTTAAAGTGGAAAAAAACAAAGCCATACTATTTTTAGTGTGGCTTTTTATTTTTAGGAGGGAAAAATGGAAGAAACAGGACTAAAAAAATTGATGAAAGATTTAGGAGTAAAAGATTTTAAAGAATTAAATGAGTATATAAATAATCCTCTTCATAGAGAAGAAGCTATAGTTATAGAATTTAAAAAATTTTTAGAATATGTAAAAAACAAAGGTGAGTAGTTATGGAAAATAATTTTTATAGTTATTTTAATTGTAATAATAAAGAAGAACTATATAGTTTAATTAAAGACCGAGATGAATCAGTTAAAGAATTGGTAGACTATATAGAGTATGCAAAAGAAAATATATTAGAAAGAAACTATAAAATTACAAATCAAGATCAACTTGAAGAAGCATTTAGGATGGGAGATATTATAAATCCAGGAGCAGATGAAATTTCAGTTATTTTTTTTGATTCAGCAAATAATATTGTAAATAATAAAGTATTTAATCAGGAAACTTCATTAGAAAATATAATGTTAGAATCTTACTCACCAGTTGCAAGAAATTTTATGTTAATGAATGGTAAGAATGCTACAAGAAGAACACTAGAATTAGGAAATGATTTAAATAGTCTTGGTTTTACAGAAATAGATATACTCACAAAAGAAAAAGGAAATACTTTTTATTCAAAACTGGCATATAGCTCAAAGGATTTTGGAGTACCTAAAAAAAGAGAGGACTCATATAATTTTTCTAAAGAAGTAAATAAATTAGAGAAAATGGAAAATTATCAAGAGTTTTTAAAATTTTATACTAATAATGAAATTATAGGGAAAAATATTCTTTACCAAAGTGAAGAGATAGGAGAACTTTTAAAGATTGCAAATCAAAAATTAACACAGGAAGAATTTGTAGTTCTTCAGCATGATAAAAATTTTAGTGTAATAAATTGTGAAAGCATAGCTAAAGGTGGTTTAGATAAAGCAACAGTTGATTTAAAAATTCTTATACCAAAAATATTAGATAAAAGAGTAGCAGGTATTTCTGTTTCTCATAATCATCCATCAGGAAATTCTAATCCAAGCAGAGCCGATATAGAGCTTACAAATGCAATAGAGAAGATGTGTAAAAAATTTAACAAAAATTTATTAGACCACTATGTTGTTTCAAGCTCAAAAGTTTTCAGTTTTTTAAATGAAGGTTTGATAGATGATAGATATTTAAAAAATATTAAAGATATTGATGACAAAAATATTTTAACAGAAATTATAAAAAGAGATTGGAGTAAACTAAAATATGTAAATCCTGAACTTATAGAAAAAAATATAGCATTAAAAGCTGTTTCTGAAAATGCTTTTGCATTTAGTTATATTCCAGAAAAACTACAAAATGATAGAGATATAGTTTTAACTACAATTAAAAATAAAGGTTCTTTATTTGAAAATGTTGATTCTCAATATTATAAAGATAAAGAAATTATCTTTGAAGCCATAAAAAGTGAACCATCTTATTTTTCTAAACTATCTAAAAAAATAGAAGTAGACAGAGATATAGCATTATTTGCAGTTAAGCAAGAAACAAGCAATTATTTATTTTTAGACAAAGAATATAGAGAAGATAAGGAGATTATTGAAAATGTTCTAAAAAATGGAAATAATCTAGTTTTATTTGATGATAAATATAGAAATAATCCTGAAATCGTGGAAATGGCTATTAAAAATAATCCTGAATCTATAAAATATGCTTCAAAAGAATTGCAAGAACAGTTCCAATTAAAAAAGGAAGAAGATTTTAGTATTCCTATGAAAAAGAAAAATAATAATAGAGGAATGGAAAGATAAAAACAGAAAGGAGAAATTCAATAAAAATATAAAAAGATAGTGAAATATAAGAAAAAATAATAAATCTAGTCTTGTAAAAAACAATATAAAATGGTATAATAAATATAGAGAAAATGAGCTCGGTGGTTGTGTAGTACCACTCCCTGTGTCCAATCTAGGGGTCAGAAATATAGGCTGGCTAGCGAAAACTACATTACCGTTTAAATGAGTTCGGTAGACTTGAATGCTAGTGGGTGCAGTATTGCACAAGAAGCATTAAACATTATAAAAAGACTAGATGATAAAAAATCTGGTCTTTTTTATTTTTTATTAAGAATTAATATGTCATATAAAATACAGGAAACATTTGAATGGTTTGAGCAATTTAATAAAATAGATATAAAAATTAAAGGTGAAACAAAAGAATTTAATATAGAATTGGAAAATAAAAATTTGCCTCATTTATTAGGACTGCAATATATAAATAGCACCAAAAATGATGTTGTTATGTTAAAGGGAAGACGGTTGTATAACTATATAAAATTTAATAAATTATCTGACGAAGAAATTTTAGAAAAAATAAAGAATAATAGTCCTAGTATGGAAGAATCTGTAAAAAGTAGAATAGAAACATTTCAAGAGTTTATGGAAAATATTGAAAAATCATATATTCTTGAAAAGACATATCTTAACACAACAATAAAAAGTAATTATTTGATTGTACAGTCAAAAGGAGAAGAATTTTTGCATTTAGGAGTAAAGCAAAATCAAATAGCTAGTTTTGATATTATTCCAAAGAAAGATAGCTGGTTAGAGACATATTTTAGTAGAGATGATATAAAATATTTTCAAAATAGTAAAATTATAGAAGAAGTTAAAGGACTTTACAAATATAATAATGAAAAGGAAAGGTTTGAAACATTTACTTTCAATGATAAAAGAATAGAGAAAACAAAAGAAGTGGAGGACTTTGATATTCCTAAGAAAACAAAAGTAAATAATAAAAGTAATGAAAGATAAACAGACAGGCTGGCTGATTATAATCTTTTTATAGAGAAAGGAAAGATAATGGAAAGAGAATACTATACATATGACAATAATTTTATACAAAATGGAGCTTTTTGTAAGGACCAGGAAAATAATAAATTTAGATTTAATAGAGATTCTAAGGGGCAGCTTAGAGGAGGACAAATAGAATTAGATAAAAAAGGGGATTTACTAAGTATAAGGTATGTAGATGAAAATGATAACTGTCAAACTTTTTTATATAAAAATGGAGAAGTAGTTTCAAAATTTCAAGAAAAGATAATTGATGGAGAATATATAAAACATGGAGCTTATGAACAATATAAAAATGGAATTGTCGTAAAAATGGGTCAATATAATGCTGGAAATTTAGATGGAAAATGGATTACTCTTGATGACAATAATAAAATAGATGTTAAAAGGTATTCCAATGGAAAAGATATAACAAGTTTAGCAGATGTACAATTTAAAAAGAACTTAGTTAATAACTTTGGAGAAATGATTGAATCTATTGGAGAAGATCCAGTAAGAGCAACTAAAAAAATGATGAGAAATATAGTAGCTTATTTAGCTGCAGGAAAAGAAGACATTCCACAGATAAAAATTGATTTTAAAGAAATTCCTGAACTGCAAATAGGAGATTCAGAAAGTTGTTATTGTAGCTTCTATAAAGATGGAAGTCCTAAATTGTATGTAGATAAAGTAACTAAAATGGAAGATGGTAAACTAGAATACTATGGAAACTATTTTGAACATTATGATAATGGAAAAATTAAAACTAGAACTAGATATAATAAAGAAGGAAAACTGGAAGGAGAGTATAAAAGTTATCATGAAAATGGACAAGTAAAGATGGAAGGGCAATATTTAAATGGTGAAGCCATAGGAAATTTTAAATACTATGATGAGGATGGTAAAGTCATAGATGAAAAATTTCATACAAAATATGATAAAGAAAATGCTCCAGATAAAAAAGAAGATAAGGAAAGAAAAAATATAAGAGTTGGAAAAGAGCAAATGAAAAATAAAGAAGTTAGAGGTATTTATAATAAATTTCATTTGTTAAAAAAGGAAGAAAAAGATAAGAAAATTAAAGGTTTCAAAGAAAAAAGAGGAAAATTAAAACAAATAATAACAAAAGATATTTTTAATAAAAATTCTTTAATTCCTAAGAAAAAGAATAAGATTATTGATATAGGTAGAGAATTGGACAGATAAACAGACAGGCTGGCTGATTATAATTTAGAGGAAAATTATGAATATAGAGGAAATTAAAAAAATAATTACTAGGTATTATAGAACTTTAAATTATAGAGAAGATATAAATTTTAATGGAAGTTTACTTTTATTTTTTATAAGTTATTTTGATAATAAAGAAGAAAAGTATAAATATATAAAAGTTTATACTGATATAAAAAGATATACAGTAGAAATAATTAATGAAAAAGAATCACTAAAAATTTTAAATTACTCTACCATAGAAAATTATTATAAATTTATTAAAAATATCTCAATTAATTTTTTTATTAATTTTTTAAGAGAAGAATTAGAAATTGAAATAATTATAGAAGATGAATTTAATATTGATGATACTATTAGTTTAAAAAATGAAAGGAAAAAAGAATGGGAAAACTTGAAATAAAAAATGAAAAATTTCATTCAGATGGGATTTTAGAAAATACAACCAGATTAAAAAATTTAGTAGAAGTTATAGAAGTTGATGAAGAGGACATAAGAAAGACAACTTTTGATAAGAAAACTAATATTTCAACAGAAATTGATAAAAATAGTTTTCAAAAGGAAGTAGAGGTGAATACTAAAAAAGAAAATGAAGTTAAAGTTACAAATCAAGAAGTTTTAGACTTAAATAAAGATAAAAAACTAGATGATCAAAATATCCAGGAAGAATTTAAAATTTTTAATGATTTACTTATAAAGAAAAAAGATAAAAAGAAAGATAAAGATGAAGGAAGAGAAAGAGAATATGGAGACTAAAGATAAAGAAAAAATAAAAAAATTAAAATCTTTCCTGGAAGAGTACCTAAACTTAAAAGGAGTAAATACAAATAAATTTATGAGATGTTTTTCAAAAACACATGAAGACAAGCATCCAAGTATGAGTTTTTATAGAAGAGCTAATATATGTAAATGCTTTGCTTGTGGAAAAACTTACAATATATTTGAATTAGTGGGTCAGGAATATGGTCTTAAAACATTTAAAGAACAAGTAGAAAAGGCTGAAGAACTTTATAATAATAGAGGTTTAATAAAAGATATTAATGTAATATATTCTCAAAAAGGAACAAGTGCAGAATTAGATTATGCAAGGGAAAAAAAGGTAGAAAAAGATTTAATTAATATACATGGAAAAAAAGCTTTTTATTTTTATGAGTGCAAAAAAAGAATGGGAAATTGTGATTATTTAGAAAAAAGAGGTATTTCAAAAAAAGTCATAGATTACCACAATATAGGTTATGATTCTAGTTTTAAAGAAGGAAAAATGAAATTTCCTATACAAGCTATAATTTTTCCTACTTCAAAAACTTCATATACTGCTAGAAATGTTAATGAAAAATCTAATTTTAGATATATAAAAGTTGGAGAAGCTTCAATGTTCAATTATTGGGAATTAGAAAAAAATAAAAAGGTACCTTTTTATATAGTTGAAGGAGAAATAGATGCCTTATCGTTAGCTGAAGTAAATAGAAAAGCTATATCTTTAGGGAGCATAAACGATATAAATATATTTGTTAATAAATTAGAAAAAGATAGTCCAGAAAATAAATTTTATTTAATGCTTGATAATGATATAAGAGGACAAGAGGCACAAAAAGAACTGTTGGCAGCACTAAATAAAATAGGAATTAATTGTGTCAGTACAAATATTTTAGAAAATTTTAAAGATGTAAATGAGTTTTTAGTGAAAGATAAAGAAAGTTTAATAAAAAAATTAGAAGAACTTGAAAAAGTTGAAAATAAAAATATTAAAGAAAAAGGAGGAACAAATATGTCAAGTGATGTGAAAATTTTAGATTTTATTAAAGGGAGGATAGAAGCAAATACAGATGGAATTAATTATACTACCATTTCTCAAGATAAAATAAGAGAAACTTTGGGAATGAGTAAGGAAGAATTTAAAGATGGAATGGCAACTCTATTTTATTCAAAAAGAATCTTTTTCCATAGAGAAAAAGAAGAAAAAATTAATAGTAGCGATGGTACTGTTTCTTTGGTTGATAAAAAAGTTAGATTGTTTACTGATGAAAAAGCATTTAAAGATTTTAGTAATGAATGGATTGAACGTGAAAAAGTAAAAGAGGATAAAAATAAGAAAGCTGAACTAGCTGAAATTAAAGAAAAGGATAAAAAAGTTAAAAAATTAAGTGAAAATGCACAAAAAGTCTATAATAAAATTAAAGAAATAGGTAAAGAAGATAAGGTATTTGGCAAAGTCAATGATATAAGAAAAGAATTAGATATTGAGTTTAAAGATATGCAATCTGCTTTAAAAGAGCTAACAAGTAACAAAATCTCTTATGCTAGATTTATTTCTTATAAGGATAAAGATACTGAAGAAATAAAAAATGATTATGTTGTTACCAATTCTAAAAAAGTATTTGCAATTCTTACAGAAAAAGAAGCTATCAAGGAAAAAATGTTTAGAAGTGATGAAAACTCTATATCTCAAAAAGTAAAAAAAAATGATAAAGGGATAGAAAGATGAGGTATTATAACCAAAAATTCTAATTAAATGAACTGCACCCAAAATCTTAGATACAAAATTTTGGGTGCAGTTTTTTAAAGTAGGTCAGTTAGAGTCAATTCTGTACTGACCCCAAAAATTTACTAACCAACAACAAGAGCTGATATATCAGGAGGGGCTATCTCTACTAAAGATCTATCATATCCATTTATTAAAAAAGTTAACGATGTATTCTTAATAAGTATTCTTTCTGGTAAAAAATTTTTATTAACTAATTTAGAACTTAAAAAATTTAATAAATTTGAAATAGGAGTATTATAAAACTCTATTACAATTTTTAATAATAAATCAGACCAACCATAAAAATTTTTTATATTGTCAAGATTTTCTTTTGTAATTTGTACGAACATTTCTTTTATATCAGAAAAATATTTTAAAAAGTACTCACCAAAATCTTTTTCTTTTTGAAAGACATAGATAAAGTATGCTGGATCAAATATTGTATATCCATGTTCAACTAAAGCTTTTCTTTGTCTAGCAAATTTATTAGTCTTTAATGCTATTCCAATTGGTAATTGAGGAGTTTTAGACATTTTAAGATCCTCAATATTTAATTTAATATTAACTCCAAACCATCTTTTTGAACCATATTGGTTAACAAATAAATCAGCTTTTCCTATTCCTGAGCATTTATTTCCTTTATGTGATAATAATTTTAATCTTTCTTTAAAATTATAACAATTATTTCCAACTTTAATATAATGGTCATTTTCTATTAGATTTAAGGATCTATTTAAGTCTTGATCTTTTATAGAATTTCCTTTCTCTGTTCCCCATAAAATAACATTCACAAAATTACTATACTGATATCCTTCTAGTTTTACTATAAAATCTAAAATATAATCTGTAATTTCATCAAAATTTGTCAAAATACAATCATAAACTAATCTCTCAAAACAAAATCCCATAATTCCATTAGATAAAGAATAATTTTCAAATTTAATAATTTCTCCTAATTGTTTAAGAGAAAGTTGTGTAATATCTATGATTCCATATCTTTTAATTATCTTATGTTGAACATTAATCATATTAAGATAACCTTCTAAAATCGATAATATTACATAGTATTCTTTTATATTTGTTGAAGTTTCTATATTGTTTATTATGAGATTAGATTTTATAGTGTTGTCTTCTAACCTATTCATTTTTCCCTGCCTTTATTACTTTTATTTATAATAAAATATTATATTTTATTTAATTTTCTATAAAATTTTTTATCTTTCAAAATCTTTACTTTTATTTTTCATTAATTTGATAGTTATAGTTTCCTCTAGCTTTAATGAAACAAATTTTTTCTCTATTTCTTCAGATATTTCTAAATCAGTAATATTATAATAAGTTATTGGATGGCTTTCATAAAGTTTTTCTTCATCTGAGTTAGAATTATTTAAAGTTTTTAGTTCAGCATTACTTTTTTTAGGAATGCCTAACTCAATTACATCATCTTTAGCTATCCATCTGAATTCTCCATTTTTATGTTGAAAATTTTTTAAAATGTTACCTGTAAAACAATTATAATTTTCTAAATTTTTAAATTTATTTTTAATTTCATTAGGGATATTTTCAATATTAGTTATTCTAAAAATAGTATTGTAAATGTCTTCTTTTTTTAAAACATCCCTAAAACCAACAAGTAATATTTTTCCAATATATTTTCCTTTCCTTTCTGGAATATCATGAAATAATGATGTAGGAACAAATTTATTACTACTTTCTTCTATAATTCCTAAAGAAGTTGATTTCAAATTTCTATTATTTTTAGTAATAAAAGAATCTATAAAAAGCCAATTACTATTTCCTTTTTCAGGAGAAAATTTATAATAAATTGAAGATGAATAAAAAATTTTTTGCAAATCTGAAAAATGATTCAATTTAATTTCTGTGAAGTTTCCAATTTTGATATTAGATAAATCTAATCTTCCATTTTTAACAGCTTTATAAAAGTTTTTAGCAGTACTCTCATAATTATTTTTAATAAATTCAACTCCTGTAAGATGTTTAAAATGACCAGAATTAAAAACTAATTTAAATTCTTTTAAAATTCCTTGTTCTTCATAAATACATAAAAATTCTTTATTTAAGAAATGTTCTTCATATATTTTTTGAGCAAGGTTTAGTTTTTTTAATAAAATATTTCCCTGCATAGTTCCTCCAATAATAAAAGGCTACTTATAAGTAGCCTTTTTGTCAAGTTTTTCGGTTGCCTGCCAACTAACTAGCCCTTATGTCTAGCATATCTCTTCAGGTTTTTCGGTTGCTTGACCAACACTGAATTATAAAACTTAATAACTATTTTCTATATTATAACATAAACAATATTTTTTTCAATAATAATTCTATTCTATGAATTTAAATTTTCCATTTTTTATAATATATAAAGTTCAAAAAAGTCTATATTAACTTATAAGATTTTTTGAACTATTTTTTTATAAATTTTTATATCAATTTGATTAATTTTTAATAGTTCATAAAAGTATACTTTTATGAACTTATATGATATAATATAACTATAAGAAAAATAAATAAAAAATTTATAGGAGGAAATAAATATGAGTCTTTATGATTTAACATTAAAAAAAGAAGTCGCAAGAGAATGTGCTTGGGGAGTAATGGGAGCAATTAGCAGAATTGAAAATAAAAAAGGAGAATCTTCTATATTAAAAATAATAGAAAAAAACTTTTGGGAAGAAGTTAGAAAAATTCCTAAAATGTCTTCTGATGAAGTTGATACTTTAAATATAAACAGCAAATTTATGATGAAAATCCTTTCTGAATTAGAGGAGATGTAAAATAAATGGAAAAAAATTATAGAGATGAAGAATTAGAAGTTGTATTTCAAAAAATTTTAAAAATGTATAAATCCAGCTATTTACCTAGTAAAAATCCAAAAGTTTTTTTATTAGGAGGGCAACCAGGAGCAGGAAAATCAGGGCTTGAAAATATGATAAATATAAAAGATGATTATATATCAATAAGTGGAGATGATTACAGAGAATATCATCCTAGATTTAAAGAGATAAATCTAGAGTATGGAAGAGAAGCATCAAAATATACTCAACAATGGGCTGCTGAAATAACAGAAAAACTTATAAAAGGATTAAGAGAAGAAAAATATAGTCTAATTATAGAGGGAACTTTAAGAACTGCTAAACTCCCTTTAAAAGAAGCTAGAGCATTTAAGAAAGCTGGCTATGAAGTTGAATTAAATGTCATTGTAGTTAAACCTGAAAAATCTCGTTTAGGAACTTTAGAAAGATATGAAACAATGTTAAAACAGGGTAAAACTCCGAGAATGACACCAAAAGAACATCATGACTTAGTAGTAAATAATATTGGAAATAACTTAGAAATTATTTATAATTCAAAGGCTTTTGATAATATAAAACTTTTTGATAGAGAAAATCATCTTTTATATAATTATAAAGAAAATCCTGATATTAATCCAAAAGATATTTTAAACAAAGAATTTAATCGTGAATGGAAAAAAGAAGAAATAGAAGAATTTAAAGAAAAATGGGATAACTTAATTGATACAATGAGAAACAGAGAAGCTTCAAGAGAAGAAATTGTACAATTAAAATTTGAGAGAAATTTGACAATAGAAAAGATTTCAGCTAATGAAAGTAGAGGACTTGAAAGAAACCCTTGGGAAGAAAAAATTAAAAAAGAAAAATCAAGAGGATTTGGAAGAGATTAAAATGATATACGGATATGTAAGAGTTAGTTCAAAAACTCAAAATGAAGAAAGACAGGTTGCTGCACTTAAAAATAAAGGTGTAGCAATAGAAAATATTTTTATAGATAAAGAATCAGGAAAAGATTTTAATAGAAATGCTTGGCAGAAATTAATGGCGAAATTAGTTATAGGAGATGTCATTGTTATCAAAGAATTAGATAGAATGGGAAGAAATAATAATGAAATTAAAGAAAATTTTGAATTAATAAAAAATAAAGGTTGTTATCTTGAATTTTTAGAAAATCCACTTTTATCAACGAAAGGAAAATCACAAGTTGAAATAGAATTGATACAGCCATTAGTATTACATCTTTTTGGTTATCTTGCTGAAAAAGAAAGAGAAAAACTTCTAATAAGACAAAGAGAAGCTTATGAACAGTTAGAAACTGATGCAAAAGGAAGAAAAATTTCTAAGAAAAAGAATAAAGTGATAGGTCGTCCAAATAAATTAGAAAATTTAACAACGGAACAAAGGAGATACATAAGAGCCTGGATAGATGGTTTTATAAAAATAACAGATTGTATAAAAAATGTTGGGATTAAAAAAACAAGTTTATACAAATATCAGGAGGAAAGAATGGAAATAATGAAGTATAATGAATATCTAAAAGAATTTAAAAGTAAATATGAAGAAAAGGAACTTAAAATAGAATATTCTAATAATAATTATGTACTTAAAAATGGTTATTCTCAATATTGGTTTTATTTTCATATAGAGGAAAATCCAAACAAAGAAAAGGAGTTTAAAATAGATATAATTGGAGAGAATGGAGAAAATTTCTTATCAATAACATCTGTCTTACCTAATCAAAATTTTTATTTTATTAGAATAAAAATGTCAAAGTTTAAAATAGGAGAGTATATTGAAAAAATAGAGTTCTTAGATGATAAAAAAAATATATTAGGAATAATTTCTTCAGCAAATGTAGACTTCACAGAAGGATTAAAAGGAACATTATATTTCTCAGAAGAATTTATTTATAGAAAAATATTATTTAGAAAATCTAATAATGAAATTATTGAATATAATAAATTAGAAGAAGTATTTTTTGAAAATAAGAAAGATAGAGATTTTGGTATACGTGATTTTTATTTAAAATACTTAGAAGCCTTTCTAAAAAAGAGGTAATTAATTCAAAGAGAATAGAAGAGAGTGTATGAGAGTACAAGAAAAAATCCTACACTCTCACTTCCTCTTTTCTTCTCTTATTTAATAATCTTTTTCATAATCATCTTTCTTTTTTACAGGTAAAGATCCTTCTCCTTTTTTAATTTCAATTTTTTTTTCATTAATTAATTTTTTTAGCTCTGTTAATTCAGGAAATTCTGACTCATCTAGATTATAAATTTCAGAATTACAGATTTCTTCTATTAAACTTTTTAATTCTTCTTTTTTAGCTGACAAAAGTCTATTTTTATAGTCTTCAATTTTAATATTATCACTAGTTTTTATAGCTAATTTTTTTAAGTTTTCAGAATTACATTTTCCATAAGTTAAAATTAAAATTTTCTTTATTGTTTCAATTGCTTCTCCATTTTTAAAGTTTTCAATTCTCTTATTAATTTCTTCAAAGTCACGGTCATCAAAAGCATTATTATTTTTTTCAATTAATTTTAATATTTCATTAATATAGGCATTAACTGTATTAGTTGCTGCTTCAAAGTCATCAAAATAAGCCATTAATTCATCTATCATAACAAAACCCTCCTTAATTTATTTTTATATCTTGTATATAAAAATTGTAGCTTTAGTTTTTAAAAAAGTCAAATATATAAAAAAAGCCAATTGCAGATTTTAAAAAAATCTTTTGCAATTGGCTCTCTTTT